>JAEEGL010919796.1_pt1 | contig 36558 bp, 28 predicted proteins | sample 9134231 | NCBI WGS metagenome assembly JAEEGL01 (sample SAMN16246548, study PRJNA631951) | gut metagenome | biome: gut microbiome; feature: rumen; material: fiber-attached | host: Bos | place: Iran: Karaj | collected 2018-10 | reverse complement strand
CAACCAGGGTCTCTCTGGAAAAATGTTCATAATCAACCATGGCATCGATGAGTTTTATGAATAGTTCTGAAAAATCATCTTGTGTTGTCAATTTTTCATCCGTATTATCTGAGGTGGCCATTATTTCTCCTCTGGTTCTCAGTCCGAGATTAATATACATTGAAAAAGGATAACTTTATTTGAGTATATCATATAAGAAAATGAATAGCATTCAAAAGGCTGTGAAAAACAAAAGATTATTGGAGAAATAAAAAACACCGGAAAGCCCATAAACACTAGACTTTCCGGTATTAAAACACGAGAGCGATAGACGGGGCTCGGCGCACGACGTCCGGGGGACGTCGGTCCTGCGCCGACCGGAGCGAAGCGGAGACCCTGCGGTCACCGCGTTGTGAGCGGCTCCTCGGCCGCTCACATAAAACAAAAACCACATCCTTTCGGATGTGGTTTTGTTTTATCCGAGCGATAGACGGGGCTCGAACCCGCGGTCTCCACCTTGGCAAGGTGGCGCTTTACCAACTAAGCTACTATCGCATTTGTCGCTCATGTCAGCGACAAGTAATAATATACAAGAAGCATCCGGAAAAGTCAATGCTTAAATTGTACTTCTTTTCGTGCAATTGTATGCGCAATTGTGACATTTCCCGGATACACGGAACAACCGCTTATTTTGCGCCCACTTCATGGATCTGCACCTGCAGATAGACCGATCCGCCGATCGAAGTATATTGTGACAGAAGCTCCTTGCAGAGAGCTTCCGCACGCTCCGGACCCGTTCCGGGCAGAAGCACCATGTACTGGCGCAGGGAATACCCCGTGGTGATCGCGCTTAAGGGCAAAATCTGATCCGCCGCCTTCTCCATCAGCTCCTGTTCATGTTCCGCCTCATTGGCCGCCATCCCCGCCGGCAGCGTCAAAAGCACAAGGCTCGAGATCACACCTTGCTCTCCCACCCGGTGGATGCAGTTATAGATCACCTGGAAGTGGTTGAAATCCGGATGCAGCAGTCCCTCAAAGGACTCCCGCAAAAGCAGTGCATCCAGATAGGAAGCCGTCACGACATCCTGGGACTGATCTCCCGTCTCGGGGCAGTCTCCGTAGAAGCAGTAATTATTTTTGCCGCTCAGCTTGATGCGGTAGAGCGCCTGGTCCGCCGCGGCGTAAAGGTCTTCAAAGGTGTCCGCGTCATCCGGCGCCTGCGCGATCCCGATGGAAACGGAGGAATTGGTCTCAAAGCCATACTCCTTCAGACTGCGGATCAGCTCCGTGATCACGGCAGCCGCGCGGTTCTCGATATCGATGCGGGAGACCGCATTCCTCACATAAACCACGAATTCATCGCCGCCCAGACGGCACAGCACATCCTCCTCGCGGAAGAATTTCCGCAGGATCCCCGCCAGGGTGCGAAGGGTCTGATCCCCCGCGCCGTGACCGTAGGTATCATTGATGGTCTTGAAATTGTCCAGATCGAACATCATCAGCGTGCCCGGATCCCCGGAACCGAGATGGGTCCGAACGACCTCCTCGAGGTAATGCCGGTTGCGCAGGCCCGTCAACTCGTCGATGGTCGACTTGTCGCGGATGTCGGAGACCTCCTGCGTCTTCTTCTCCAGATTGGCCGCCAGACGTCTGCGCAGCTCCTCCAGCTCCAGGATGCGGGCCACACGGGACAGCATGACGCTCGAGACAAAGGGCTTTGCGATAAAATCAATGGCCCCCAGCTCCAGACATTTGGTCTCGGTCTCGGCATCGTCGTCGGAGGTCAGGATCATCACCGGGACCTCCGAGCATCCCGGGAGCTTTCGCAGTGCGGCAAAGACCGCAAAGCCGTCCATCTCGGGCATATTGATGTCCAGCAGGATCAGGTCGCATCCCTGTTCCCGCAGGAACGTAAGTGCCGAGGGTCCGTCCTCCCTGGTGATCACCTCGTATTGTTCCAGTACCTTTCCGGCGGTAATCCGGTACACCGGATCATCATCCACCACCAGAATGCGTTTCTTTTCCGTCATAATTCCTACCTCTTCGGGGATTCACATCGAGACATCAGGCATTTATGTCCCGCTTCAGTTCTTCATAGGTCTCCCGGTACAGCTTCAGCAATGCTTCATGCCTGCGGGCCGACACGCCCTCGTCCTCCGGGCTGTTTTTCAGATGCTGCTCGACGGACTTGGCCAGCTCGGACAGACCTCTGGCTCCAAGGTTCAGGGCCGTGGACTTGATCGTGTGCGCGCAGAGCCGGTATTCCTTCCAGTCCGACGCATCGAAGGCCGCCTGAAGCCGGTTCTCAAAGTCGGATTCCAGCCAGGACTGGGCCGCAGCCCGGTAGATTTCCTCACTTCCCGCGCAGTAGAGCAGTCCGAGTTCATGACTGATCTGCTTTCCGGGCACGGATTCCTCGGTCTCGGGCTCTTCCGCCCGTTCCTTTTTCTTCTCCGCCTTTTCGACCCGGCGGTGCTCTATTTTCTCCTGCGGCAGATATTTTTCCAGAAGGTCTTCCATCCGGTCCACATCCACCGGCTTGGACAGATAATCGTCAAAGCCTTCCTTCAGGTACTCCTCCCGGGCGCCGGTGATGGCATTCGCCGTCATCATGATCACGGCGGTCTGCTCGGTCAGAAGATTCTGCTCACGCAGCGCGCGCATGGTCTCGATCCCGTCCATGCCGGGCATCATATGGTCGACAAAAAGGATGTCATAGACATTCTGCCGGACCAGATCCAGTCCCTCGGGCCCGCTGAGTGCGGTATCGACCCGGATCCCGCTGCGGCGCAGCAGTCCGCGGTCCACCAGCAGATTGGTCTCATTGTCATCGATAAAGAGCACCTTGGTCGCAGGCGCGTAGACATACGCTCCGGCCCGGTGATCGTTCCCGGTTCCCAGGCGGCGCTCTCTGTAATCTCCGATCGGATGGTTGGAGGAGATCCGCTGCTCCAGATCAAAGTAGAAAACCGAGCCCTCCCCGTAGGTGCTGTCCAGCTGCAGGGTGCTGTCCATCATGTTCAGCAAACGCTGCACGATGGAGATGCCGAGTCCGGTCCCCTCGATGGTACGGTTTTTGCCCATATCAAGCCGCTGGAAGGTCTGGAAGATCTTCTCCCGGTCCTCCTCTCGGATCCCCACGCCGGTATCCTGCACCTCCACATGCAGAAGGCACCGGTCCTCCGTGTGTTCCCTGGCCTCGATCCGCAGGGTCACCGATCCGCTCTCGGTGTATTTTACGGCATTGGTCAGAAGGTTCGTGATGATCTGCCGGATCCGCACATCATCCCCGAACAAGGTCTGCGGCAGATCGGGCGATATCTCCATGATAAATTCCAGCCCCTTCTTGGCCGCCCGGTCACTGATCATATTTTCGAGGTCGCTGATCAGGGATACGGTATCATAATTATAGGCAAGAATTTCCATCTTGCCATCCTCGATCTTGGAAAAATCGAGGATGCTGTTGATCAGGGACAAAAGCGTCCGACCGGCATTCTGAATGTTCTCCGCGTAGCTTTGGATCTCCGTCTCGCTGCTCTCGCGCATGATCATTTCGTTCAGGCCCAGGACCGCATTGATCGGGGTCCGGATCTCATGGGACATCTGCGCCAGGAAGTCCGATTTAGCCTGTCCGGCGCGTCTCGCCGCTTCCGCGGATTCCTTGAGCAGCTCGTTGGCTCTCTCCTGCCAGTGTATCATGGTACTGACCAGGAAAACAATGATCCCCATACAGATCCCGAAGAGAATAAAGAAGAGGAGGTCATAGGTCACGATGCTTCCATAGATCACACTCCAGTTCTTGATGCCGATGATACTGAAATTCGAGGTCGGATCGATCGTGGCCATGGCGACCTTCCAACGGCCGTCATAGTCCCTGAGCATGACGGGATCCTCGGAATAGACCGCCTCCAGATAGCCTCCGCGCTCCACGGACACGCTTCTCCCCGCATTCAGCTCGTATTCCTTGTTCGGGTGGTTGATGATCTGTCCGTTACTGTCGACCAGGAAGGCATAACCTTCGTCCGTGTAGCTCGCATTGAGGATCTGCGTCAGCTTATCCAGGTAAAAATCGATTCCGAAGATGCCCAGAAACTCACCGCTTCGGTCATAGACACGCTCGGAGAGCGTCACACAGTACAGCCCGGTCTGCTCATCGTAATAGGGTGCGGAGATATTGAATCCGTCCTCCTTCTCGGAGGTAACCGAATCGATGTACCACTGCCGCTCTTCCACCTTCCAGCCTTCATCCGGCTGCCAGCCGTTGTTCATGATGACCGTATGCTCCGCTTCCGGATTGGTCATGTAGGTCACCGAGATGGTGGAATACTGCCGCGTGATCCCGTCCAGCCACTGCACAGCCGCATCGTAGTCCTCGAGGATCCCGGGATTGGAGGAGATCGCGCTCACAAACATATCCAGAACGCTCTTCTGTTCGGCGATCCAGAGATTCAGCTCGTGCGCATAATTGTTGACCTCCATCTGCATCCGGTCGTTTCCGTCCTGACGCATCATGCGCGAGGTCAGCAGAATGGAGATCAGCATCGTAACCATCAAGATCGCAAGAATCCCGAGCAGGAAGATATGACTGCTCCGATCGCTCAGTTCTCTCCGGGGCTTCGGGGAGAGCTCTTGCGTTTTTTCCTTCTGCGCTTCTCCCGCGCCGATAAAGGAGTGCAGCCCGGAGATCATATGATCCAGCGCAAAGGCGGATTCCCGGATCAGTCCCATGTGCTCCCGCTGATTGCCGCTCTCCTGCAGTTCCTCGTAGCTGCTCAGCTCCAGGAGCCTGCGCATCGGCTGGTCCAGCTCGGACGAGAGGGATTCAAAGGCTTCCTGTTCCGCGCGAAGCTGATGTTCCACCCGCATCCGGTTGCGATAGCTTACCACATACAGGACGACGATCCCGGCCACCAGAAGCATGTTCAAAATGGAATTGCGGATCAGCTGGATATAGCTGCTCCGGTAGAGATCCCAGTTGCTGACGGTGGAGATCAGGTACCACTCGTTGGCCGTACAGCTGTAGAAGATCGTGCTCTTCGTGCCTTCGATCTCCGCGCTGAAATACATGCTGTCCTCGCCGGAGGACAGGATCCGCTGAAAGACATTGGTATACTGAGGCAGAGCCTCAGAGACCAGCTGTCCGACCACACGCTCGTCCGAATAACCCACGATCTGACCGGAACCGCTGATAATCAGCGCGTCGCCTCCGTCCTCGCCCGCGATCTCATGGATCGAGTCCTGCACGGAGCTGAGGGTGTAGTCCATCCCCAGCACGGCATCCCGGTCTCTGAGCAGCACGGAGACGGTAAAACACATATCCCCGGTGACCGCATCTAAATAAGGCGCGGAAATATACAGCTTTCCCACGCCCTTCTTGCGGGCCCCCTGAAACCAGACCCGCTCTCTTGCATCAAAACCCTCCGGCTCTTCAAAGTCCGGAATCACAAACCATTCATCGCCCGCTGCATAGACATTGGTGCCGTTCACGGAACCGGTCACCTGCTTCCAGCGCTTGCAAAATTCCAGGATCTCCTCCTCGGAAGCCCCCTGCTGGAGCAGGATCTCAAGTTCGCTCTCCGCCTGCCACAGATAGACTTCGGCCTCCTTCAGGACGCCCTGCAGACGACCGGATACGGTCTCGAGCTGCTCGCGTCCGATGATCTCCACCTGCTCATTGGTCATGCGGTAAAACAGACTTCCGTTCAGCGCACTGATCGCCAGAATTAGCGCTGTCACGACCACGAGCACGCCATAATTCAATCTGCTAAACAGCTCTGTCTGCTTCAACTTCCCTCTCCGGTCCTTTCGCAAATGTCCCTGTCTTTTGGGCTTACAGTCTCGTCTCCACAAAGATGTCATAGATGGCGCGGATCGCTGCCTCAAAATCACTGTTGGCCACACCGATGATGATATTGATCTCGGAAGATCCCTGATCGATCATTTTCACATTGATATGCGCATGCGCCAGCGCGGAGAAAATCCGTCCCGCAGTACCTCTGGTGGAACGCATGCCGCGTCCCACGACGGCGATCAGCGCCAGATCGGACTCGATATCGATGGTATCCGGCTTCGCCAGACGATGGATCGCGGTCACGACCTTCTGCTCCTTGTCCATGAACTCGTCCTGATGGACAAAAACGGTCATGGTGTCGATCCCGGAAGGCAGATGCTCGAAGGAGATATCACTCTCCTCAAAGGCCTGCAGTACCTTGCGGCCAAAGCCGACCTCGGTGTTCATCATGTCCTTCTCGATGTTGACCGCGCAGAAGCCTTTCTTGCCGGCGATCCCGGTGATGATGTATTTGGATTTCTGGCAGGTGCTGCCCACGATCCAGGTGCCGCTGTCCTCGGGCAGGTTGGTATTGCGGATATTGATGGGGATCCCCTCCTGGCGCACCGGGAAGATCGCATCCTCGTGGAGCACGCTGGCTCCCATGTAAGCAAGCTCGCGCAGCTCACGGTAGGTGATGGTCTCAATCTTCTGGGGACTCTTGATGATGCGAGGATCCGCGATCAGGAAGCCGGACACGTCGGTCCAGTTCTCATACACCTCCGCGTGGATCGCCTTCGCCACAATGGAGCCGGTGATATCGGAGCCGCCTCTGGAGAAGGTCTTGACACGCCCGTTCGGAAGCGCCCCGTAAAATCCGGGGATGACGGCATTGGGCATTCCGCTCAGCTTCTTGCCGAGCACCCGGTTGGTCTTGTCCGCGTCGAATTCGCCCTTGGACTTGAAACAGATGACGGATGCGGCATCAATGAAGGTATATCCGAGGTATTCCGCCATCAGGATCCCGTTGAGGTATTCTCCTCTGGAGGCTGCGTAATCGCTACCCGCCTTCTCGCGGAAATTCTTCGCGATGACTTCAAATTCCTCATCCAGCGAACATTTCAGTCCCAGGCCTTTGATGATCTCTCTGTATCTTGCGTGAATGTCCTCCAGCTCCTTCTCAAAGGGCTGATCGTTCTCCGCCAGGTCGTAACATGCATAGAGCATATCCGTCACCTTGGTATCCCGGGCGTCCCGCTTTCCGGGTGCGGAAGGAACCACGAACCTGCGGTCCGCATCGCTGCGAATGATATCGCCCACCTTCTTGAACTGGGCCGCACTGGCCAGAGAGCTTCCACCGAACTTTACAACCTTCGACATTTTTTCATCCTCATTTCTGTGTAGTTTCTATTTATTTTGGACTTACGCAAGGATGCGAAGCACCCCGTGCACGTTTTCCTTCCATCCGTCCAGGGCCTGCTCGAGATCACCGGTCTTCACGCAGCCGGTCAGATAGCCCGCCTGCTGCTCCATTCCGCTGACGGTAATGATGCTGCCGTCGGGGAAGGCCTTCTCCATCTCCCCGAGCAGGGACTTATCGACGCGCAGCAGGAAATTGCTCTTCGTCTCGGAGAGGGGCCAAAGCTCCACCTTCTCGCTGTCCCAGCCGCCCGGGATCTCGCTTCCCTCGCTGAGCACGGCATCGATGACATCGGACACCACCGCGCTGGCCGTCGGAAGCTTACCCGCGCCCTTGCCATAATACATGGTATCGCCGACCATATTGCCGGTCACCATGATCCCGTTGAACACATCGCTGACACCCGCGAGGATGTGATCCTGCGGCACGAGGTGCGGCGCCACGTACACGGACAGGCGTCCCTCTTCCTCCACGCGGCTGACGCCGAGCAGGCGGATGGTGTATCCCGCGACATTCGCCAGCGCAAAATCCTCGGCGCTGATATTCATGATGCCCTCGGTGGGCACTTCGGCGCTGTCCACGAAATGTCCGGTCATCAGATTGGACAGGATACAGATCTTGCGGCAGGCGTCATGTCCCTGCACATCGGCCTCCGGATTGCGCTCCGCATATCCGAGCTCCTGCGCTTCCTTCAGAACCGTCTCCAGCTGGGCGCCCTCGCGATCCATCTTGGTCAGGATGTAATTGGTCGTTCCGTTGAGGATGCCGACGATGCTTTCGATCTTCTCCGCGGCCAGGGAACGCACCAGCGGACGGATCAGCGGAATGCCGCCGCCCACGCTCGCCTCAAAGAGGTAGTAGCAGCCGTGCTCCTTTGCGATCTGCAAAAGCTCCGTGCCATGCGCCGCGACCAGCTCCTTATTGGAGGTGCAGACGCTCTTGCCGCGCTCAAGCGCGCTCTTGGAGAACTGATAAGCCGCGCCGACACCGCCCATGACCTCACAGACAACGGAGATCTCGGGATCGTCCAGGATGATGTTCACATCGTGGACGATTTTTTCTTCGAACGGATCCCCGGGAAAATCCCGCAGGTCCAGAATGTATTTTACATGAATGTTCTTGTGGATGCGCTGCGCGATCAGGGCATTGTTGCCCTCGATGACTTCCACGACACCGCTTCCGACCGTTCCGTACCCCAATACTGCTACACTGATCATTTTTTCTGCTCCTTTATTCCTTTGCCAGTATTTTGACGTGATGCACTCCCTTTTGCCCCTCGAGCCGGGAAATCATGCTGGAGATATCTCCCGTGCTCGGAAGGATCTGAACGCTCAGGGTCAGGGAAGCCATCCCGTTCAGCGGAATACTCTGATGGATCGTCAGAATATTCGCCTTGTAATCCGCTACCGTCTTAAGGACATCCGCCAGATACCCCGGTTCATCATCCATCTGAAAGGTCAGGGTGATGGTGGTCCCGAGCGCGTTATCATGAAACGGAAAAATATCATCCTTATACTTATAAAAAGAACTGCGACTAATGCCCACCGCATTCGTCGCGTCCTGAACGGAATCCACTTTTTCCGTCTCCAGAAGCCTCTTCGCTTCCACGACCTTCAGCAGCACCTCGGGCACTGCCTTCTGCCGCACCACATAATATGTCGATTCTTCACTCATTTTCCTACCCTGTCTTTCCGCCCCGCAGCTCCTTTCACGGAATATGGCAGCCTGCAGAGCATCCGCGCAGAGGTTTCCTGTTTGTATCTGTACGGCGTACAGTTGTATGCCGATGAAAGATATGATAACACAGCCCCTTCGCTCAAACAACCAATATTTTTCCTATTTTCCACATTTTTTTGAAAAAAAGCGTGTGCAAGTTGCATAAAAACAGCCCCCGGCTTTCCGGGGGCTGTACTTCCGCGCTCCTTAAGAGCGGACGCTTATTGATTGAGCGGATACTTGTCGGTCAGTTCCTTCACGATGGCGCGTGCCTTGGAGACGCCTGCTTCGCCTTCCTTGATGACGGTGGCGATGGCTTCGGCCACGCGGTCCATGTCCTCCGTGTTCAGGCCGCGGCTCGTGACCGCAGGGGTGCCGAGACGGATGCCGCTGGTGACGAAGGGAGACTTGGGATCGTTGGGGATCGTGTTCTTATTGGCCGTGATATGTGCATCATCGAGGAGCTTTTCGATCTCCTTGCCGGTCAGGTCAAAGGGCGTCAGATCCACCAGCATCAGGTGATTGTCAGTGCCGCCGGAAACGATCTTGATGCCGCGGCTCATCAGGCCCTTGCAAAGTGCCTGTGCATTGTCCACGATTCCCTGCTGATATACCTTGAACTCCGGAGCCAGCGCTTCCTTGAAGCATACGGCCTTACCTGCGATGACATGCATCAGCGGGCCGCCCTGGATGCCGGGGAATACGGCCTTGTTCAGCTTGTACTCATCGGCAAAGGACTGGCTGGACAGGATCATACCGCCACGGGGTCCGCGCAGGGTCTTGTGCGTGGTCGTGGTGGTGACATGTGCATAGGGGATGGGACTCGGATGAAGGCCTGCTGCCACCAGTCCGGCAATGTGCGCCATGTCCACCATGAGGACGGCGCCGACCTCGTCCGCGATCTCGCGGAACCGCTTGAAATCGATGGTTCTCGCGTAAGCGGAGGCACCCGCAATGATCATGCGGGGCTTGCACTCCTTCGCCTTTGCTTCGAGCGCGTCATAATCGATGAAGCCGTCGTCATTGACGCCGTAGGGAACGATCTTGAAGTAGCTGCCGGAGATATTGGCCGGGCTGCCGTGGGTAAGGTGTCCGCCGTGATCCAGATTCATGCCCATGATGGTATCGCCGGGCTTGCAGACCGCGAACTGAACGGCAAGATTGGCCTGTGCACCGGAGTGGGGCTGTACATTGACATACTCACAGCCGTAGAGCTGCTTTGCGCGTTCTCTTGCGAGATCCTCCACCACATCCACGCACTGGCATCCGCCGTAATAGCGCTTGCCGGGATAGCCTTCCGCGTATTTATTGGTCAGGGGGCTGCCCATGGCTGCCATGACGGCCTTGCTGACCCAGTTCTCGGAGGCGATCAGCTCCAGGTGGGAATCCTGGCGCTCCATCTCGGCCACGATGGCCTCTGCCACTTCGGGGTCAACTGCTCTTACTTCATCGAGAGAATACATTTGATTTTTCCTTTCCTCACATACCTGTTACTTTTTCTAGTGGTTCTCCGCCGCCGCGTGTTCTCCGGGATTGTCTTCAAAACGTGCACCGAGACACCGGCGATACACTGCCCTCGCACAGGGCAAAAGCAATGCATTCCTCCCGGAACGGACAACCGTCTTCCATTGTAGCACAAAGTCTCTCCCTGTAAACATACCTTTTTTAGGATATTTTATGTCGCGATTTTAAGGTTGCGAAATGCGGGATCCTTCGATAAACTGTGAGTGATTCCTCGTCCGGACGGACCCGCCCGGGCGGGAATACCGGATTATCCACACTTTCAGGGGAGGTACAGGAAATTGAATCAAACGGAAAATACAAAGATCCGCGCTTTGAAGCTGGGACCCGCGAACTGCGCGGTGGATCTCGGAGACGGAAGCGAGCGCGGCGAATATGTGGATCAGGACTATATCCTGCAGCGACTGGGGCGTCCCATGCGCGGCATCAGTCTGATGTACTGCTACTATCCGCTGGACCGGGGCTGGCCGCTGCGCGCCAGCGAGGCCTTCCGGGACATGGAAACCAGCTTTGCCTGGGACTATCCGTACGATGACTACTTCCCGTTCCGGGGCGGCCCGGACGGCAATACGGAGGACGAGCCGTTTCCTTTCATGCGGGAGATCCGCCGGCACGGGATGGATGTGATCCTGACGCTGACCATGGATCCGAAGCTTCCGGATGAGCATATCATCGCCATTGCGCGGCAGCTCCGCCCCTTCGGCCGGATGCAGCTGCGCGTCAATCACGAGGCCACCGGCGGCTGGTTTTCCTTCAACAAACGCGCCTCCTACCCGGAGGTCTCCGACTTTTTTGCGCATGTATGTGAGATTTTCCACCGCGAAGCGCCGCATATCAAGCTGATCCTGTGTCTGGACGGGTATCGGAATGCGGATGATGAGAAGATGGAGAAGGAGGACGATTTCCTCTCTGCGATCCGGGCGGCGGATATCGTCTCCGTGGACCGGTATCTTGCCCTGCACTGGGGCTGGCCCTACGATGTCGCCGAGGAGGGCGGCACGACCTTTGCGCGCTACAAGGTGCGGGATATCTATGCCCTGACGAAAAAGAGCTGCCGGCGCTACGAGGAGCTGAGCGGCCGGAAGCGTCCCATGGTGCTCTCGGAGCTGAACGCCGACGGCGATGTGACCGGTGCCCGCGAGCAGGCAGATATGATGAAGGAATTCGCACAGCTCGTGAAGGAGGATCCCGACCATTGGCTGGATGCCTTCACGCTGTACCAGTTCCGCGACCGGGGCCGGCTCGGCCTCGAGATCGAGGATCCGAACAACCGGAATGTCGGGATCGAGCAGCCACTGATGAAGACCTTCCGTGAGATCATCCGGGATCCGTTCTTCTCCCCTTCCCTGGAGGAGGCGGAGGAGGTGCAGCTTCCGGTGCGTCTGCGCTGGGGCGGTTCCGAGGATGCGGAGGGGATTTCGATCCCCCTGCACTTTGACGCAGATCCGCACTTCTGCGAAGCCTACTTTACCTCCGACGCACTGAAGGAAGCCAATTTTCTGATGGAGCTGAACGGACGGTGGTTCTGCAAAGCACCCGGCGTAACCTGCGTCGATTTCATGAGCGCCTTCTTCGAGCAGCCTCTGGGCGGCCCTGCCGACCTTACGCTGCATCTCTTCGCGCCCCCCGCCTCCGGGGAAAATGATCCTTCGCAGGGGGAAGACTGGGCCATCAACTATTACTATACGCTGACGGAGCTGCCCGAGATCCGCATCCGCACAGCCCCGATCGTCTGATAATTCGTCGGTTGTCTATCATCGGTCCGGAGTGCGACAGGTTCCACAAGCGCGACGTCCGCAACGCCGGTCCTTGGCTCGCGTACTGTGCGAGCCTAGTACCGCTGCGCGAGGCCTTATCCAAATGCTTCGCATTAGGATTGGCGATAGCGAATCGCGCGGTAGAACCTGTCGTGATCCGGACCATAGAAATAAGTCCCGAAGATACTTATCTCCGGGACTTTTTTGTATATTTCGGATCTACCTGTCGCGTTCAGATCCACCCGCCGCTGCGCAGGATCCAGAGCCATGCGGTGAGCGTGAACGCGCTGAGCAGCGTGGTGAGCATGACGACCGAGCTGCTGACCGTGCCCTCATGCCCCATGTTCCGGGCCATGACGAAGCTGCTGACCGTGGTGGCGGAGCCGAGCATGACTAGGATCGCGACCAGCTCCTGCTCCCGGAAGCCCAGCGCGATCGCGGCCGGAACAAAGACGCCGGAGAGCCCGACCAGCTTGATCAGAGCAGCCACGATCGATACCTTTCGGCTCGCCAAGGCCTTCTTCAGATCAAAGGTCGCCCCCATCGCCATCAATCCCATGGGGGTGGCCACCGCTCCGAGACTGCTGACCATACGAAGCGGAATGCCCTTCAGCGGGATCCGGAGCGCCGACCAGAGCAGTCCCAGCACGATGCCGATGAGGATCGGGTTCGTCACGATGCCGCGCAGCGTCCGCTTTGCCAGACTGCGCGCCGAAGGCTGGTCCTTCGACGTCTTCGCATCCCCGGCTCCCGCCATCGCACCCGCATCCGCCGGCCGGAAGACCGAGAGCAGTACCACGGCGAAGATATTGTACAGCGGCACGCTCCCGATGATCATCAGAGGTGCCATACCGCAGTTCCCGTAGATATTCTCGATGAAGGCAATCCCCAGAAGCGCCGCGCTGCTGCGATAGGAGGCCTGGATGAATTCCCCGCGCTGCGACCGGTCCACAAAAAGGAGCGACAGTCCCGACACCAGCGCGATGGAAAAGAGGGTCACCAGGAAGCAGAAACCCACAAAGCGCGGGTTCCAGACCTGCGAGAAATCGACCGTCGCCAGATCCTCGAAGACCAGCACCGGCAGAGCCACGCGAAAGACAAAGGTATTTAATTTGGAGGCGAAGCCCTCTTCCATCCAGCCGATCTTCCGGAAAAAGACGCCCAGAAGCATCAGCAGAAAGATGGGCAGGGTCGCGTTCAGACTGAAGATCAGATTTTCCATACCGGTATCATAGCACACCCCTGCTTATGGTTCAAAGTCCCGGATCGCTTCCAGCGCCGGGAGCAGATTCCCCTTATAGTCAAAAAGCGCCTGATTCGCCCACTCGTTGCCGCAGGGTCCCGGATCGTGCATATATTCCAGCGAAGCCGGCGTCGCCCACCCGCTGCCGGGCACCGGGATCCAGGCGGGTTCCCACCAGAAGAAGCCCTTGCCGCGGTCTTCCGCCACGGAGGCCACACGGCGTAAGAAATCCTTCGTAAAGTCCGTCTGTCCCTGAACCGTCATCGGATAGTCCAGATTTTCCAGAAGCGCAGGTCTGGTCGCGTAGCCCTTCCGCTCCTCCGGGCGGAGCTTCTCATAGGAAGCATAATCCTCCATGGTATATCCCATGGAGACCTCCGCAACGATCAGATCCTTGTGATAACGGGTTGCAAGATCGTTCATGTTGTCGCTGAGCTGCTGCAGTCTTCCGTGCCAGAAGGGATAATAGGACAGGCCGATATAGTCAAAGTCCGCCGCCCCGCCCAGAAACTCCGGCGAAAGTGCAAAATAATGATCGAACCAGTCGCGGTACATCGCATTGTTCCCGCCGTTGTCCAGATGGATCATCAGCGGGATCTCCGGCGCTGTTTCCCGGCAGGCCCGAATGCCGGCGCATACAAAACGGGCGATATTTTTATATTCCGGTTTCTGCCCTTCCGGCCAGAGAAGCCCGTTGGTCAGCTCATTTCCGACCTGGACCATGGTCACATGAACACCGCTCTCCAGAAGAGAGGATAATGCGTAACGCGTGTAATTAAACACATCCTGCTCGAGCTGCGCAGCGTCGTGTCCCTGCCAGGCCTTGGGTTTGATCTGTTTCCCGGGATCGGCCCAGAAATCACTGTAGTGGAAATTAAGCAGTACGCCGAAGCCTGCCTCGCTCACGCGCCTTCCGATCGCACAGGTCACCTTCAGATCGTTGCCGCCTGCGCCGTAAGGCGCTCCTTCTTCCGATCTCGGATCGTTCCAGAGACGGAGACGGATCGTATCGACCCTGCATTCCTTCAGGATCTCCAGGAGATCCTTCTCCTCTCCGTTCCGGTAATATTTTGCCCCGCACTGCTCCAGTTCGAGCATGGTGGACAGGTCCATTCCCCTGATAAATTCCTTCATCTTCCGTCGCCCTTTCCTCAGACAGCCATACGCCGCGTCTTCGCACTCAAAAAAGCGGAGCCGCTCCCCGGGAGCAGCTCCGCACCTTGCCGTGTCAGTCAAAATCAAATTTCGTGAACCGCTTCTTCATCGCACCGTAACGCATCCGCACGACCTCGTTTTTCGCCAGCACATCCTCCTCCGTGCCGCGGTACTGGCAGCGGATGCAGCTGTAGATGCCGGTCTCCTTATCGTAGAACATATCAATGTCCAGATCGCGCATAAAGCAGGAAGGACACCTGTAATTTAATTTGCCTTTTGTAAGTTGAGCCATGTCGCAAATACCTCCTTATCTGCAATCTGCTTGCGATATCCAAGAGTGAACATGGGCGAGAAGGCATATCCTTCGCGAATGTAGCCTTCCGCTCCGCCGGTCTGGGTCATGGAGACCTTCGTCTCGATGGCGGGGATCACAGCGGATACTTCCTTCGCGTCCGCCACCGCTTCCTCGCGGCACTTGTATTCGTACTTGATCTCCTTCGCATCCGCCTTCAGCGTGATGCAGGTCATATCCTCGGGATACTCGGTGGTTCCGTAGCAGGCCACCATGTACTCGTTCAGGAAGACTTCCGCGTTCGGATCGCTCATCTCGAGGATGTTACGCTCGATCCTGATCGCGGAGGAGCCCTCCTCAAAATATTCCTTCGTCTGCAGCTTCACGGTCAGGCCGCGGAACTCGATGGTCACGGGATCGAGCGTCAGGATCCGCGTCTTGCCCTCCTGCGAAAAATGTGCCTTGGTCGGGCACAGGCACAGGTCGACTTCCTCGCCCTTATAGCTTAGCTTCGCGCTGCGCACGGTGCCTTCTCCGGCATAATGGGTGAAGTATCCGGCCCGGTACTTCTCCTGGATCAGGAAGGGATAGGAGGCATCCTGGACATGCTTTGTGCCGATGCCGACAGGCCACTCGAGCTTTGCCGCATAGGGACGCAGATCCACGATGGCGCCGCCCTGGTCCATGTTCACGCAGGCTCTCATGTAGGGATCGCAGTACCAGAAAAGCTGCTTGTCCGACCCGTAAAGAATGTCTCTCCAGAGCGCGCATTCCGGCTCGGTGTAGCTCTTCTTCTCACGGTAGTAGTCGGCAAATTCGGACATGGTCATGTCGACCAGCTTGCCCTCCTTCTTCAGATCTCCGTAGTACTTGCAGCCCTCGCTGTAGGACTTGTAGAGGAGCTCATAGGGGGCTTCCCAGCGTCCCATTTTGTTCATCCAGCCGGGGCCGACGAACATCATATTGTAAGCATAACCATTGTTATATTTTGCCAGAGCGCGGTACTGGTCGATCAGATTGAAGAGGTAGGGGAATTCCCAGGTCTTGCTGTCGTAGATCATCCCGCGCAGGACATTCTGCGGATGGGTTCCGAAATTGGAACCGTTCCCGTCGTAGCAGGCGATCAGATCCCTGGAAAGGTGCGGGATAGCGACGATGCCGGAATCCTCTTCCTCATTGGCTGCGGGGGCATGCGTGTTCTGCTTCGAGGGGATCCAGGGCGCCCAGGGGCCTCCGTCAAAGAGCGTATACCAGGAATTGTTGCAGGTGTGGTAGGCCTTCGGACCTTCCTCCCAGCAGGTCGCCACGGCGCACTTGACACTGGGGTACTCCGCCTTGATGAAATTGGTCAGATCCGCGTCCAGGTAGTAGGAACCGGTCGACTCCGGGTAGAATCCGAAGCGCTCATAGAATTTTCCGAAGACATCGCGCACGATGGTCTTCTTGTCCTCCATGGAGAACATCCAGATGCAGAAATCCTTCGTCTTATACTTCTCGCGGAATTCCTCGCAGGGCAGTCCCAACAGGCTGAGCGCGATCTCATCGCCGTAGACCTCGTGGTCATGCTTCGCGATCTCCACGGCCTCATCGTTGAAAAGCGATGCATAGGTCATCTGAATGGTCACCTTCAGGCCGTTTTCATGTGCCAGACGCTGCTGCGTCTTGAAGATATCCAGCGACTCCGTAAGGAGCTTCTCATCTCCGATATCCTCCTCCTTGCCCTGTCCGGTGATGGTGGCGGAATACTCCGGTACCATTTCCGGCCGGTGGATAATATTTACGATAAACTTGTCTTCCATGCCTTCCTCCTGCTTCTGCGCTTCTACCGTCTTCTCTTCCGATGCGTTTTCCGTCGTTGCGCAATCGGTTGCTCAAGTAAGATAAGTATAGCAACCCTCCCACCGGATTGTCAACCGAAAAAACAATGCACGGGTTCGGGTTGCTTTCTATACGGTCATTGCTTCGCTCCGTCCGCTTTTGTCCTGCGCCGTCCGCGGAGGACGAGCGCCGCAAGTGCCGGGAGGCTCAGCAGGGAGAGGATTTCCGCCGCTCTCCAGTACCAGGGCTCCCGGAAGCGCACCAGCACTTCTCCGCTGTAATTTTCCGGCAGGAGCACACGGATCACATAACCCGTGCCGTCCGTGATGGGCAGGGTGCCCCCGTCCGCCGGATTTTCCGCCACATAGCCCTTGTAATGAAAGACAGGAAGCTCCAGAAAGCTGTCCGCACCGGCCCGGTCCACCTGCACGCGCCGGGTACTGCCCACGCTCTCCGTGACCCTTCCTTCCGCGTTTTGAAAGTACGGTGTCCCCATTTCCGTAGGAATACTGCTCCCGTAGCGAAGGTACTCCGCGCCCCCCACGAAGAAAAGGTCCAGATCCTCCTCCCCCCGGAATTCCTGCTTCTCCACCAGATCCAGGCCGGAATACAGGCATGGTGCCAGGAGGACCTGCGCCAGCGCGATCCCGCAGATCGCCCACCGGATGCCGCGTCCTTCCCCGAAGCGCTTTCGGAGCAGCACCAGGCACTCTCCCGCCAGCAGGGTCAGAAGGACCACCGTGACGGTCAGAAAACGCCAGGAGAACTGAAAGGTATCCAGGAGCAGCACCGCCGGGAAAACCGCAACGATTTTTTCCCAGGGCACCAGCGCGGTGGAAAGCACCAGGAAAAAGATCGACCAGACCCAGAGGAAAAGCAGACGTCCGTTCTTCCGCTCCGGGATCAGGAGCACCGCCCCCACCACCAGCGCCAGAAGCAGGATCGGTCCCGGCGTCATCGGCAGATAATCATGGATGTGCCCCTCGCTTCCGAAGATCGAGTCAAACAGCCGGAAGACCGCCTGCACCTCCACCGTTCCGCCGTACCCGGTAAAGGGCACCTCGCGCTGCGGACCGGAATTGATATACATCGGTACCGTCTTCATGTAGTCGAAGAAGGGAACCAGAAAATACGCATTTACCGGCAGCCAGATAAAAACCGCGCCCCCGATAACCGGGAAAAGGTGCTTTTTGCGCAGGATGCCGGGCCGGGAGAGAAAAGCCGCCAGCATTCCGATCCCGGCGAGGCCGATACTCAGGTTGTGCACCGACACGATCCCCGTCATGCCGGCCGCCAGAAGCAGCATCTGCCGGACGCCGATCTCGCGCTCACGGTCAAAGATCTCCCAGAGCGCCAGCGCCAGCACCGGATAGAAGGCAAACGCGCTGTATTCGCCGACCGCCGCCCGCGTGTGAAGGTCCAGCAGCCGATAGGTCGACATGCAGTACAGAAGGCACAAAAGCCCCCCGATCGCCCGGTCCCGGAAAATCTGCGTAAAACACCGCCAGGAAAGGAGGACGGTGGCCAGATTGACCAGCAAAAGGTAGGTCTTATAGGCTGTCTTCAGGCTGAGGCCGGCGATCCGCATCAGTGCCGGCAGATACAAAAACAGGTCGTTGTACAGAACCGGCACGGGATATCCGTACCCCTCCATCCAGAGCGCGTCCATGCGCACCGGGAAAACGCCGTTCTTAAGCTGCTGCGCGAGGGATTCCAGACGGATCATATGGAACATGATGTCATGTCCGGGGATCACCTGACGGCTCAACAGGGCCGGAAGGGCGCTCAGGAGAAAAATCCCGGCCAGAGGAAAAACCACCGCCCGGTTCTGCCATATTTTTCTGCGGAAAAACACCAAAAGCGCCGCCGCCAGGATCACGCACAGCGCAAATCCCAGAATCTTCCCGTATCCGTATGCCTGCAAAATCTCCGATATTCTCAACTCCGTTCTCCCCGATCCCTTCCCTTTTCGCCGGACCTTTCCTGCCCGTTTTCGGACGGACCGATACCATTATGCCACAGCCGGACACGCCTTCGCAACGATTCCCGCCGACCGGGCCGCGCATACGCACCCGCACGTCTGTCTCCTGCCCGATGCCGGCCTCGTTGTCCCACATAAATTCACCCTCCTTACCGGGTCCGGTAAGGAGGGTACCCATAAACATTTTCCTGTCATGCACGATCCGCGGATCGCAAAGTCTCCCGGCTGCTCAATCCTTGAACAGATCGGTGGAATAATAGCGGTCGCCGCTGTCGGGGAGAAGCACCACGACCGTCTTGCCCGCGAACTCGGGGCGCTTTGCCACCTGAAGACCCGCCCAAAGTGCGGCGCCGGAGGAGATACCTACCAGGAAGCCCTCGCTCTTGGCGATCTCCTTGCCCTGCGCGAAGGAGACTTCATTGTCCACGGGGATGATCTCATCGTAGATGCCGGTATCCAGCGTCTTGGGGATAAAGCCCGCACCGATGCCCTGGATCTTGTGCGCGCCGGCTCTGCCCTCGGAGAGGACCGGGGATGCGGACGGCTCCACGGCAACCACCCTCACGTCCGCCTTGTGCTCCTTGAGATATTTGCCGGTTCCGGAAAGGGTGCCGCCCGTTCCGACGCCTGCCACAAAGGCATCCACCTGTCCGTCGGTATCCTCCCAGATCTCGGGACCCGTCGTCTTGTAATGCGCCGCGGGATTCGCCGGGTTATCGAACTGTGCCGGGATAAAGCTGTCGGGGATCTGCGCATGAAGCTCCTCCGCCTTCTCGATGGCGCCCTTCATGCCCTTCGTCCCGTCGGAAAGCACCAGTTCCGCGCCGTAAGCCTTGATGATATTCCGGCGCTCCACGCTCATGGTCTCCGGGAGCACGATGATGATGCGATATCCCTTCGCGGTTGCGATGGCTGCCAGACCGATTCCGGTATTGCCGCTGGTCGGCTCTATGATGGTGGAGCCAGGCTTCAGCAGTCCGTCACGCTCCGCCTGCTCGATCATCTCCTTCGCGATCCGGTCCTTCACGGATCCGGCGGGATTGAAATACTCCAGTTTCGCAAGCAGCCTGGTTCCGGTCTTATCCAGACCGTGAAGCTTCTCGATGTGCGTCAGTTCCACAAGGGGCGTTCCCCCGATCAGTCCGAGTGTTCCCTGAAAAATTTTAGCCATAATGTTGTCCTCCTCATTTCTGCCTTTCCCGGCTTTTATTTTCGGCTTTTTTGCCTTTGCTTTTGTCTTTTGCTTTCTGTCTTTTGCTTTCTGTCTTTCGTTTTCCGGCGTTCGCCCTGCATCAGATCATGTAGGTGCCGCCGAGCTCCTGTTCCCATGTGATCAGATCCGCGATGGTGACGTGATCGATGACCTGCGCGATCGCCTCATCCATCCGTTTCCAGACCAGATTGGTGACCACGATCCCGGGGAGATCTTCCTCTTCCGCTTCCGCGGGAGCCAGAACATTCTCCGTCAGCCGCAGGATCCGCCCGACCGTATAGTCCTCGGGCTGTCCCATCAGAAGATAGCCTCCCTGAGCGCCGCGGATACTCTTTACAAATCCCGCCTTGTTCAGCAGGGAAATGATCTGCTCCAGATACTTCTCCGAGATGCTCTGTCTGGCCGCAACCTCCTTCAGACTCACGGGGGCTCCGTTATTGTGCTCCGCCAGATCGATCATCAGCCGGATCGCATATCTGCCTTTGGTGGATATTCTCATCTTGCCTCTCCTTCATTGTCAGAACTTCTGTGTTTTCCCCTGCCTCGTCCTCAGAGAGGCGGAGGACTTCCCACATATCCTACCAGATAAGTATAGTTTCAGGGAAGTCCCCTGTCAATCGATGTGCTTATTTTGCCGCTTCCAGCGCCTGTGCCAGATCCTCGAGGATATCGTCGATATGCTCGGTACCGATGGAAAGTCGGATCGTGCTCTGGGTAATGCCCTGCTCTGCCAGCTCCTCGTCATTTAACTGCGAGTGCGTCGTGCTGGCCGGATGGATCACCAGGCTCTTGACATCCGCCACATTGGCCAGGAGGGAGAAAATCTTCAGATGGTCGATGAACTTCCAGGCTGCCTCCCGGCCGCCCTTGATCTCGAAGGTGAAAATACTTGCTCCTCCGTTGGGGAAATACCGCTCATACAGGGCATGATCGGGATGATCCGGCAGAGAGGGATGATTGACCTTCGCCACCTGCGGATGCTTTGCCAGGAACTCAACCACCTTCTTTGTATTCTCCGCGTGGCGCTCGAGGCGAAGCGACAGCGTCTCGGTTCCCTGCAGCAGCAGGAACGCATTGAAGGGAGAAAGGGTCGCGCCGGTATCTCTCAGAAGGATCGCGCGGATGTAGGTGACAAAGGCTGCCGGTCCTACCGCATCCGCGAAGGAAATGCCGTGATAGCTGGGGTTGGGTGCAGCGATGGGAGCATATTTTCCGCTTGCCTTCCAGTCGAACTTACCGGAGTCGACGATCACGCCGCCGAGGGTCGTTCCGTGGCCGCCGATGAACTTGGTTGCGGAATGTACCACGATGTCCGCACCGTGCTCGATCGGACGGATCAGGTAAGGGGTGCCGAAGGTATTGTCCACCACGACGGGCAGTCCGTGACGATGGGCGATCTCGGAGATGGCATCGATATCGGGGATGTCACTGTTCGGATTGCCCAGCGTCTCGAGGTAGATGGCCTTGGTATTCTCCCGGATCGCCGCCTCGACTTCCTGCAGATTGTGTGCATCGACGAAGGTGGTGGAGATGCCGTACTGCGGAAGGGTGTGTGCCAGCAGATTGTAGCTGCCGCCGTAGATCGTCTTCTGTGCTACGATGTGCTCTCCCGCGGAGGCCAGTGCCTCGATGGTATAGCTGATCGCCGCTGCTCCGGAGGCCACGGCCAGTCCGGCGACGCCGCCCTCGAGAGCGGCGATGCGATCCTCAAAAACGCCCTGTGTGGAATTGGTCAGTCTGCCGTAGATATTGCCCGCGTCCCGCAGCCCGAAGCGGTCCGCCGCGTGCTGGGAATTGCGGAATACATAGGAGGTCGTCTGGTAGATCGGTACCGCTCTCGCGTCCGTCGCCGGATCCGGCTGTTCCTGTCCCACGTGAAGCTGTAAGGTTTCAAAACGATATTTGCTCATAATCTTTCCTCCTCAGAATTTATTTTCTACTTTTCCTAGATGTCAACTAGGTTTTGTATGAATTCATATTAATCATCGGGTGCGGATTTGTCAACAGGTTTTTTAAAAAAAATTTCTTTTCGTGATTTCATACTTTGTTCGATTTACAAACCGAACATGCGTTCCTATAATTTTCTTGCATGGAGTTCCGTAAAGAAAGGAGGCAGCATGTCCGGTTTCCCATCCTATACATCCTTTGATTATCAGCCGGTCGCGACGATCCCCGTCATCGCCTCCTTCGATGCGGAGGGGCATATCGCGCCTCTCTATGTGCGCGTGGACGGGGTCCCGCTGAAGGTGGATTCCTTCTGGGTAAAGTCCTCCTTCGCCCACACGGTCACGTTTTCCTGTCAGGTGCAGCACGGGGATACGCTCCTCCCGGTTCTTCTTTCCTATTATCAGACGGAAGGGGTCTGGACCGTTCCCGCACAGACGCAATCCCTCCTCCCCTGAGGGCGGGGAACGGACTCCTGCCCGGTGGTTCGGTGTCCGACCGTCCCGGATACGGATCCTTTCGTGCAAGCACGAACATCTGTCCCCACGCATTGTCTGCACATAGAAATAGAAAAGGAGAAGAAATGCGGCTTTCCGCATCTCTTCTCCTTGATCTCTTCGCATATTCGGCCGGTTTTTACCAGCTCAGCACTTCGGCTCCGTCCTCCGTGACCAGCACCATGATCTCCCACTGGGCAGAAGGCATATGATCCTTCGTGTAGACCTCCCAGCCGTTTTCCTTGTCCGTATAGATCTCCTCCTTCCCCATGTTGACCATGGGTTCGATGGTGAAGATCATGCCGGGTACCAGCAGCATCTCGGTCCCGCGCCTGGAGTGGTAGCCGACCCAGGGCTCCTCATGGAATTCCAGCCCGACGCCGTGACCGCCGATCTCACGGACGACCGTGTATCCGCGCTCATAACAGTAGTCATGTACCGCCTGTCCCATATCGCCCAGATAGCCCCAGGGCCGGACGGCATCGAGTCCCGCGTAGACCGCCTCCTTCGTCACCTGCACCAGGCGGCGCTTCTCCTCGCTGACCTCACCGATGCAGAACATGCGGGAGGAATCCGAAAAATATCCGTTCAATATGGTAGAACAGTCGACATTGACGATATCCCCGCTTTTCAGGATCACATCCTTCGAGGGGAAGCCGTGGCAGACCTGGTCGTTGACCGAGGTGCAGACACTGTAGGGATAGCCTTCATAGTTCAGGGGCGCGGGGATCGCACCGGCCGCCTCGCTCATGGACCTGACGATATGGTCGATCTCTGCCGTGTTCATCCCCTCATGGATCTGCGCTTCGATGGCATCGAGGATCGCCACGTTGATCTTGCAGCTCTCCTTGATCTTCTCGATCTGCGCAGGCGTCTTGATGATGTCATGCCCGGGCACGATGTGTCCCATCATCTTTTCCTTTTTGATCCTGGCATCGAAGGCCTCGTGACAGACCTTGTACTTTTTTCCGCTCCCGCACCAGCAGGGATCGTTTCTTCCGATTTTATGGAGCATGTGCTTGTCCTTCTTTCTTTTTAACTATATTGCAGCCAAGTTACCCGTTCGTCCTGCGCACGGGATGGGAAGCGCCGCCGCGCTTTGCCTTGCTCTCACAGGTATCATGGCACTCGCAGCTGCCTGCCTCGACGGAGGAGACACGCTGTCCTTCCCGGATCAGATGGCAGGCCTTCAGACCTTCCTGGATCACACGGTTCCATACCGCCCCCGTCAGATCCAGCACGCCTCCGTCGCGCAGATACACCGTGCATGCCTGACGCTCGCAGTCCTCCGTGCCGCAGGCCACGCGGTACATATTTTTACGGCTGATCGCGCCGACCTCCTCAAGCGTATTGATCATCCGATAGACCGTCGCGGTCCCGATGGTCTTGTCGATCTTGGAAGCCTTGTAGAAAATCTCCTTGCAGCTGGAGCAATCCTCCTCGAGGATGATATCCAAAAGCATCAGACGCTGCCGGGTGATCCTGCAGCCGCGCTCTCTAAGGCGCTGAATAATGATATCCTTCTGCATGGTACTGACCATAAACTGTTCCTCCGTGAAGGGAATCCGCAGAGCGATCCGTAAATGATAATGATAACCAACAGTGGTTAGTATATTCTAACGCAGCGTGAATGTCAACCAAAAACTGTCTCGCTTTTTTGTCATAATTCACAGTTTTTTAAGAATTACCTTCGTTCGCTTGCAATTTATGTCTACCAACCCTATAATACAAACTACAAGATATAGAATTAAATAAGGGTTGATATACTAAATCTTGTGGCATAACAGGTGAGCGGATAACGTAGGTTACGCTCTTCTTTTATGTAGAAATACGCACATTACCAAGGGAACCGGGAAAGGAAGCAGGGAATGAAGATCCAGAAAAGAGACGGCCGTATTGTTGACTATGAAGCAGAAAAAATAGTAGCCGCTATCAAAAAAGCCAACAACGAGGTGGATGAGTCGGAGCGCGCCAGCGATGCTCTGATCAATCTCATCCTCCGGGATGTGGAGCTTGAGACGGCACAGGGCAAGATCCTCACCGTGGAGCATATCCAGGATATGATCGAGGAGCGCCTGGTAGAGCACAATAAATACACGCTCTCCAAGAAGTACATTGTGTATCGCTACCAGAGAAGCCTTCTGCGCAAGTCCAACACGACGGATGAGTCCATTCTGAAGCTGATCCGCAATGAGAATAAGGAACTTGCGGAGGAGAATTCGAACAAGAATACCCGCCTTGCGTCCACCCAGCGCGACTATATCGCAGGGGAAGTATCCAGAGACGTGACGCGCCGTATGCTGCTTCCGGAGCACATCTCCCTGGCGCATGACAACGGTGTCCTCCATTTCCATGACGCGGATTATTTTATCCAGCCGATCTTCAACTGCTGCCTGATCAATATCCAGGACATGCTCGACAACGGCACCTCCATCAACGGCAAGATGATTGAGTCGCCGAAGAGCTTCCAGGTCGCCTGCACGGTCACCACGCAGATCATCGCGGCCGTCGCCTCGAACCAGTACGGCGGTCAGTCCGTGAACATCAAGCATCTGGGCAAATATCTGCGCAGAAGCCGCGATAAGTTCATGCGCCAGCTGGATGAGGAATTCGGCGATCAGATGAGCAAGGAGGACAAGGACCGCGTGGTAGCGCTCCGTGTCCGCGATGAGCTTAAGAGCGGTGTCCAGACGATCCAGTACCAGATCAATACTCTGATGACGACCAACGGACAGTCTCCGTTCGTCACCCTCTTCCTCCACATCGATGAAACCGATCCCTATGTGGACGAGACCGTAGAGATCATTATGGAGATCCTCCGCCAGCGGATCGAGGGCACGAAGAATGAAAAGGGCGTCTATGTGACTCCCGCCTTCCCGAAGCTGGTCTATGTGCTGGATGAGAACAACTGCCTGAAGGGCGGCAAATACGACTATGTCACGGAGCTGGCAGCGGAATGCTCCGCCAAGCGGATGTATCCCGACTATATCTCCGCCAAGAAGATGCGCGAGAATTATGAGGGCAATGTCTTCTCGCCCATGGGCTGCAGATCCTTCCTCTCTCCCTGGAAGGACGAGAACGGCGCGTACAAATTCGAGGGTCGCTTCAACCAGGGCGTGGTCTCCCTCAATCTCCCCCAGATCGGTATCCTGGCGGAGGGCGATGAGAAGCGGTTCTGGAAGCTGCTCGATGAGCGGCTCGACCTGTGCTTCGAGGCACTGATGTGCCGCCACAAGGCACTTCAGGGCATCACCAGCGATGTCAGCCCCATCCATTGGCAGTACGGCGCCATCGCCCGCCTGAAGAAGGGACAGACCATCGATCATCTGCTGACCGGCGGATATTCCACCATCTCCCTCGGTTACATCGGACTCTATGAGCTGACCTATCTGATGAAGGGTGTCTCCCACACGGATCCGGACGGTGAGGAATTTGCCCTCCGCGTCATGAAATATCTCAAGGAGACCACCGCCAGATGGAAGAAGGAGACAAATATCGGCTTTGCCCTGTACGGCACTCCCGCCGAGAGTCTCTGCTACCGTTTCGCGCGCATTGACCGCGAGAAGTTCGGCGATATCCCGAACGTCACCGACAAGGGGTATTACACCAACTCCTATCACGTGGATGTCCGTGAGAAGATCGATGCCTTCCGGAAATTCGCATTCGAGAGCCGCTTCCAGAATCTGTCGCTCGGCGGAGCCATCTCCTATGTGGAGATCCCCAACCTGACCAATAACATCGATGCGGTCAAGGAAGTCATCAAATACATCTATGACAACATTCAGTACGGCGAGTTCAATACCAAGTCCGACTACTGTCATGTCTGCGGTTACGACGGAGAGATCCTGATCAATGACCAGAACGAGTGGGAATGCCCGCAGTGCCACAACAAGGATCACTCCAAGATGAATGTCACCCGCCGGACCTGCGGCTATCTGGGAGAGAACTTCTGGAACGCCGGCAAGACCAAAGAGATCAAGGTACGCGTGACACACCTGTAATCCCCGGTGGATCGTTGCTATGTATTATTCGGATATCAAAAAAATCGATGTGGCCAACGGGCCCGGCGTGCGTGTCTCCCTCTTCGTCAGCGGCTGTACCCATCACTGTGAGGGGTGCTTCAACGCGGAGACCTGGAGCTTCACCTACGGCCAGCCCTACACGGAGGCCGCCGAGGCCGAGATCATGGAAGCGCTGGATCATGAATATATCAGCGGCTTTACCTTCCTCGGAGGCGAACCCATGGAATCTCAAAACCGTCCCGTCGTCTACAATCTGGCCGAGAAGATCCATGCCCGGTTTCCGGAGAAAAGCATCTGGAGCTTTACCGGCTACCTCTACGAGGATCTGCTGAAGTGGGAGGCCGAGGGAGATGAATATGTTCACCGGCTGTTGAATCTTCTGGACGTTTTGGTGGATGGGGAATTTGTATATGCCAGACGCAATCTCCGGCTTCGGTTCCGCGGCTCCGAGAACCAGCGGCTGATCGATGTCAAAAAGTCACGCGAAGCGGGACATGTCATACTGTGGGAAGAATAAAAGAAACGAGCAGGAGGGCTTCCTCCTGCTCGTTTTGTGATCCGGTCTTGCGATCCCGTTTTGTGATTTGGTCTTGTTATTTGATCTTGTGATTTGGTCTTGTGATTTGGTCTTGTGATCCGGTTCCGTCCTCAATTGGACTTGAAAAAAGGAATCTTCTGGAACGTCGCCATCACCGCGTTCAGATTCTCGATCGCTTTCTCCAGTTCCTTCGCATCCAGGGCTTCCAGGGAGTCCATGGCCTCGTTGAAGCCATCCACATCCAACGCTTCCACCTGCGTGATGATGCTCTCCCAGTCCACACTCGAAAGCTGTGCATTGATCTCATCCACATCCTGCGTCAGCCCGTCGATGTCCACGCTCTCCAGCATGGCCAGCCCACTCTCCATCTCCTCGAGCGATTCCGCGATCGCCTTGACATCCGCGAGACTCGGAAGCACCTTCTGCACGACCATATACCCGCCGGCGAGCAGGGCGATGAGCAGCACCAGGATCACCGCATTCAGGATCCGGTTGATCAGGAGACTCCTGCGAAGCGATTTTAATTCCTGCTGAAGCACTTCCATATCATTATCCATTTTCCTTCTTCCTTTCTCCCAAAAACAAAAAATCAGAACCGGAACCTGACGTCCCGATTCTGATATTATACCTGATTCCCCTGCAAAAAGCCATCTCAGATGCAAAAGCCATGGAAGCCACAGCACACATTGCAGGCCAGATTCAGAAGGCAGATCCTCACGCAGGTATCTCCACCGGTGGTACTGGGGAATCCATATCCCGCCTGGCGCTGCGTATACCAGACCGATCCGCTCTCGAGCTTGCGCACAAGCAGCTGGTATTCCGGATTGTCCGGCTCCATGGAGGCTGCGCGTCTGGCATGCTCCAGCGCCTGAATGCTGCTGCCGAGTCCGTAATTGGCGCAGGCGCTGTAATAGTACCATCTGGCCCCGCGCGCGCCCTGCTCCATACTGTCGAGCGTTGTCCGCGCCTCACGGTAGTACCCGCTGCGGATGAAATTGCCGGCAGCGCGCAGCTCCGGAATGTCTTCGTAGCCGGTCCCGGACGCATTCTGGTAGGAGCCGAAGCCGCCATACCCGCCCTGAGCGTAGGAGGAACTGCTCCGCTGATAGGAGCTTCCGTACGAGCGGCCGTAGGAAGAACCATAGGAACTTCCATAGCTTCCGCCGCCGAAGCCTCCGTATCCTTCGGTCCGTTCCTTCATGATCTGCTGGTAGGCGGACTGAACCTGCTTGAATTTCTCCTCCAGCTGCTCCTGATCCGGCCGGCCCACATTCTCATCCGGATGGTAGCGTCTGCTCAGCGTTCGATATGCTTTTTTGATCTCCTCCTCCGAGGCATCGCCGGATATACCCAGCACTGCATAAGGATCCGCAATCATTTCGTATCCCCCTGTTTTTTTCCGGCTGCTTTTTCGCGTGCCTTCTGCACGGCTTCATAGCGGGTCCAGACACCGGAATACAGGATATTTCTTAAGATGTCAACATTTTCGATGATCGGCAGCTGTTCAAATTCCTTGCAGCATTCCGCCATCACCATGGTAAGCGCGGTTCTGGAATCAAGCTCAAAGCTGGGATTGTCCATCCGGTGCGCGATCGGATTGTACCGTCCGTGCTTCATATCGCCCGGTGCATCTTCATAGGCATCCACCAGATAGATGAATTTGCCCAGGAAAAATCCCATCCGTTCCAGATTATCACTCCACGCATCCTGCCGGTACACAAATACCTGTGCCAGGATCTGCCCGAACAGGCCGGACATGACATCCGGATCCAGGCAATTTTCCTTCTCCTTCTGTTCCAGATCGCTCAGGAGCTGACGGATGCGCAGGATCTTCTCCCGGTACAGCTTCCTCTGCTTGCTGCTGCGCTTCCGCAGGATCAGCCCGTAGAGCTTCCGCACCAGACGCCTCTCATCGGCCCAGTCGTCCTGACATTTGTAGAAGGTCAGAAGTACATTCATATCCGCCACGTAATCGGCGATCGGATTGAGCTTTGCCGTGTGCTTCTCAAAAGGATGCGCGGCGCAGCGCTCCTGCAGTTCCTGCGTCTCCGGCTCGTAGAGCGAGCTGAGGAGCAGGTACAGAAAGGTCATATCATAACTGAGCGATATCCGCCCCAGGGTCTTGTAGCGATTGCGGAGTGCCGTGCACAGACCACAATAATAGGACCGATATTCTTCGTACTCTTTGACCATCATCTCCGGCTTGTTGATCGTCACATATCCGAACATAGAGGTCCCCCTTTGTTGCAAAAAATCCAACGAGTATATTATGCAACGCCGTGAAAATGAATACAATGAACTGCATCCGAACAATATCTAAAAAAAATCGAAACAAGGAAAGGAGCCGGATTTCCTACGAAATTCGGCTCCCGAAAACTTTATGATCCTATCGCCCGAAATGCTCGGTCTCAGTGCTGTGCCACATCCTTCATGGAGAAGCTGATCCGGCCCATCTTGTCCTTGCCCAGGCAGACAACCGTCACTTCATCACCAAGGGTCAGGTAATCTTCCACATGCTCCACGCGCTCCTTCGCGATCTTGGAGATGTGAACCATGCCCTCCTTGCCGGGTGCGAACTCGATGAACGCACCGAACTCCTTGATGGAGACAACCTTGCCCTTGAAGATCTGGCCTTCCTCAAAGTCGGTGGTGATGATCTTGATCATCTCGATGGCCTGATCCATACCCTTCTGCTCGACACCGCATACATCCACGCGACCGCTCTCATCGATGTCGATCTTGACACCGGTGCGGGCAATGATCTCATTGATGGTCTTGCCTCTCTGACCCACGACATCACCGATCTTCTCCGGATCGATCTGCATGGAGACGATCTTAGGCGCATACTCGTTGACGGTCGGTCTCGGAGCAGCGATCGCGGGCTTCATGCAGTTGTCCATGATGAAGAGTCTCGCCTCACGGCAACGTGCGATCGCACCCTCCACGATGGGACGGGTCAGACCATGGATCTTGATATCCATCTGGATGGCGGTGATACCCTCGGTGGTACCGGTCACCTTGAAGTCCATGTCGCCGAAGAAGTCCTCGAGACCCTGGATGTCGGTGAGCAGTACGAAATCATCATCGGTATCGCCGGTGACCAGACCACAGGAAATGCCGGCAACCATAGCCTTGATGGGCACACCTGCAGCCATCAGGGACATGCAGGATGCACAGGTGGATGCCATGGAGGTGGATCCGTTGGACTCAAAGGTCTCGGATACGGCACGGATCGCATAAGGGAACTCCTCTACCGTAGGAAGTACGGGGATCAGAGCTCTCTCTGCCAGTGCGCCGTGACCGATCTCACGACGTCCGGGTCCGCGGCTGGGCTTGGTCTCTCCTACAGAATAGGAAGGGAAATTGTAATGATGGATGTATCTCTTCTCGGTGACGTTGGGATCCAGGCCGTCCACCTTCTGTGCCTCGGAAAGAGGTGCCAGGGTGACGACATCACAGATCTGGGTCTGTCCGCGGGTGAACATGGAGGAACCATGCACACGGGGGATGATATCAACCTCTGCAGACAGAGGACGGATCTGGGTGATCTCACGGCCGTCGGGACGCTTGTGATCCTTCAGGATCATCTTGCGGACCGTCTTCTTCTCGTACTGGTAGATTGCCTCGCCCAGCACAGCAAGATACTCCTCGTTGTCCGCAAATGCCTCTTCCAGCTTTGCGGTGATGTTGCGGATGTTCTCCTCGCGTACCTGCTTCTCGTCGGTGAAGACAGCGGTCTCCATCTCGGCGGGAGGAACGATCTTCTTGATCTCCTCGAACAGCTCTGCGGGAACCGCACAGCTGGTGTACTCGTGCTTCTTCTTGCCGCACTCTGCAACGATCCGGTCGATGAATGCGATGATGGTCTGGTTGACCTCGTGGCACTTGTAGATGGCTTCGATCATCTTTGCTTCGGGGATGATGTTGGCACCGGCCTCGATCATGATGACCTTCTCACGGGTGGAAGCAACCGTCAGCTTCAGGTCGCCCTTTGCCCACTGCTCCTGGTTGGGGTTCACGATGAACTCGCCGTTTACCATACCCATCTGGGTCATGGCACAGGGGCCGTCAAAGGGAATATCGGAAATGCAGGTGGAGATGGCAGCACCCAGCATAGCTACCAGCTCGGGGCGGGTATTCGGGTCGACGCTCATCACCATGCAGTTCAGGGTGACATCGTTGCGATAGTCCTTGGGGAACAGAGGGCGCATGGGGCGGTCGATGACACGGCTGGTCAGAACCGCATTCTCGCTTGCCTTTCCCTCTCTCTTGTTGAATCCTCCGGGGATCTTACCCACAGAGTACATCTTCTCCTCGTACTCAACGCTCAGAGGGAAGAAATCGATCCCGTCACGAGGCTTTTCCGATGCGGTTGCGGTACACAGAACGGTGGTGTCACCGTAGTGCATGAACGCGCAGCCATTTGCCTGCTTACCCACGCGATCGATGTCGACCTTCAGGGTTCTGCCGGCCAGTTCCAGTTCATAGGTCCTGTATGCCATAGTTCCTCCTTTAGCCTTGCGGCTGAAATTATATCAGGGAACAGAAGGCACCGAAACTACTGAAAAACAGGCGAACCTTTGCTCATCTGCTTTTCAGCGGTCTCGGTTTTGCTTTCTGTTCCGGGTTACCGTTGTATGGCTCATTACGCAAAAAGAATGAAAAAATACGCGTATGGCATACTTTCCCATTCTCTTTGGTAAAGGCAAATGATGATTACTTTCTCAGGCCCAGCTTCTCGATCAGGGCACGGTATCTCTCGATATCCTTTGCCTTAAGATAATCCAGCAGGCCACGTCTCTGACCGATCATCTTAAGCATGCCGCGGCGGGAGTGATGGTCCTTCGGGTTGTCCTTCAGATGGGCGGTCAGCTCCTGAATTCTCGCGGTGAGCACTGCAACCTGTACCTCGGGTGAACCGGTGTCACCGGGGGTTCTTGCATACTCGTTCATGATGGCGGTCTTCTTCTCTTTGGAAATCATATTATCCTCCTGTGCGCTTTACGCGCTTCTTTTGTCCGGGCTGTGTGTCCGCTCCGGATTTCTACATTTCACGAGACACTAAGCGATGGCCGGAGAAGCCGATCTCCGAGTGTCCGCACAACACACAAAGTGTACTATAACACATGAAGCATGGAATGTAAACAGTTTTCGGATCAATCTCCGATGACATTTACATACTTCAGAGGCGTACGGTAATTGTAAGGGCTGATACGGATTCCGGTCTTCGGGCTCGATGCGGAGATTACCTGGCCGTTGCCGAGGTAGATGGCCACATGATTGATGGTGCCGCGTCCGTTGCCGTAGAATACCAGGTCGCCGGGCTTGATCTGGGAGAACTTGATCTTGGTTCCCTCATTCGCCTGCGCTCTGGAGGAATGACTCAGCCGGTAGCCGTACTTCTTGAAGATCTGCATGACGAATCCGGAACAGTCGGCGCCCTTCGTCAGGCTGGTGCCGCCCCATACATAGGGGTTACCGACGAACTGCTTCGCATATTCGCAGATATTGACTCTCGTATCGGAGATGCCCTGACCGTACAGCAGCTCACTCATGGTGATCGCCGTGTCAAGAATATCGGTGATCTCGACATAATCGCCGGATACATAGGCGGTATCGGCGTCGATCGTCACCTCGATCCAGCCGTTGTCCAGGATCTGGACAAACTCCAGCTCCTGCCCCTTCAGCATCTGGGTCAGGATCGCAGAATCGGTGCTGGGCTCCTCGCGTACGTTCAGACCGTCCGTCTGGACCAGCGCAACGGTACGCACCAGCTCATGTGCCCGGACTCTCGCCTCCGCGCCCGTGAGCAGATATTCCGAATTGACCCAGCCGTTGACTTCGCCGGACGTGATCTGTGCCCAGCCGTTCTCATCCACATAGTGGATCTCGCAGGCTGCGTTCCGCGGAAGCTTCCCGAGCATCTGTGCATCGGAGGCACCGGCCGCCCGCACGTTCAGGTTACCCTCGGACACATTGCAGATCCCGATATTGGTATAGCCATAAAAAGATCCCTCGGAGCCTTCCGCCAGAGCAATGAGCTCATCCTCGGTCAGTTCCCGGGATTCCGTAACTGCGGAGACTCCCGCCCCACCGATGATGGAGCTGGCGGTATCCGCCTTGGCATATGCAGCGTCTGCAAATACAAGTCCTGCGGTAAGCAGGACTCCTGTAATCGTTTTCAGTACAAAATCTGATCTCACCATATCTTCCCCACTGATATCGGTTCCCCGTCCTCTGAAATACAAAGAAAACAAGGTTTGTTACAAAAATATTACAAATATATTATATAAGAAGACATACCCCTTGTCAACCCCGGCAAAACGCCGTCCCCATGCGGGTTCGCGAGGTTTGGAATGCGGGCGCACAGCTCCCTGCAAGCGGTTACATTTCCGCTCAATGCATCCGCTGCTTGCCGTCCTCGTCCTCGATCGTGGCAAACGCGATATTGGTCGCATGATCCGCCACACGCTCGAGTCCGGTGACCACATCCGAGAAGATCATGCCCGCCTCGGGCGTACACTCCCCGCGGGTCAGACGCTCGATGTGCTTCTCCTGGAGCTCGCGCTCCTTTGCATCGATGCGCTCCTCGAGCTCCTCCACGTCCTTCACATGGCGCTCGTTGCTGGTCGCAAAGATCTCCACCGCGTACTGAATGATCGTGTTGACCATGTCCAGCATCTCGCCGAGCTCCTTCTGGGCCTGCTTGCTGAAGGTGGCGCCGTTCTCCTTGCGCTGACGAGCGGCATCCGCCATATTTTCCGCGTGATCACCGATGCGTTCGATGTCATTTACCACATGGAAAAGTGCACCGATGCTCTTCAGGTCATCGATCGGAAGCGGGGACTGGTTGATCTTGACCAGATACGCCGTGATCGAATGATTCAGGAAATTGATATTTTTCTCGACCTCATAGGTCTCCTCGATATCCTCCTCATCCAGCGTGATCAGCGCATTCATGGAGCGGTTGAGATTCTCGCTCGCAAGCGAAGCCATGCGGTCGAGCTCCTTGACGACCTCCACGACGGCCGTCGCGGGATTGAAGACCACCTTCTCGCCGATGAACTTGAGCTGGTAGCTCTCGCGGTAGCCGACCTTCTTGTCCTCTCCGCGCACCGTGGCACTCGCCAGCTTCACGATGGGCTTGATGAACGGGAACAGGACGATGACCTGGAAGATCTTGATCAGCGTGTGCGCATTTGCCACGAATCTTCCATTGTCGGCGGATACGGACTGGATCAGGCGGATCACCGGATCCATCGCAAAAGCCAGAATGATATAGATCAGGATCGTGCCGATGACATTGAACCAGAAGTGGATCAGCGCCGCGCGCTTGGCGTCCTTCTTACCGGACAGGGAAGCCAGCAGGGCCGTGGAGCAGGCACCGATGTTGCACCCCAGGATGATATACAGACAGATGGGAAGCTCGAGCAGATCCTGCTGTGCGAGGAGCAGGACGATGGATACGGTCACGGACGAGCTCTGTACCACGGAAGTGATCACCAGGCCCATGAGCGTAGCCAGAACAGGATTCGTAAGAGAGCGGAGCGTATTCACGATCAGAGGCTCCGTCTTCATGGCAGCCATGGCGGAAGACATGGTGGACAGTCCCAGGAACAGGATACCGAAACCGACGATGACCTCGCCCCATTCCTTCACTCTCTGCCGATTCGAAAACATCGTGACGATCACACCCGCAAGCAGGATCACGGGCGCGTATTGCGACAGATTGAAGGAAACCAGCTGGGAAGTGACGGTGGTACCGATATTGGCACCGAAGATGACGCCCGCAGCCTGGTAGAGGTTCATCAGCCCGGCATTGACGAAGCTGACGACCATGGCCGTACAGGCGGAGGAAGATTGCACTACGGCAGTGAATACGACACCGACCACCAGTCCGGAGAAGCGGTTGGTGGTGAAAATTTCAAGGATACGCCTCAATCGCGTACCGGCCACCGTCTCGATGGCCTTGCTCATCAGATGCATTCCGTACAGGAACAGCCCAAGGCCCGCGGCCATGGAAAAAACAGTACTCAGACTCATTCTTCTTTACCCTCTTTCTTTGCTCGTTCTCTATTATATAGGTCGAGGGAAAGTTCTTTCAAGCCCCTAAATCCTTTTTCACACAGGTTTCACATTTTCCGGCCGTCTTCGATGTCCCGCGCAAGCTGAGCCCGCAGATCCTCCAGGCCGGAAAACTTCCGCTCGGGGCGCCGGAAGGAGCGCAGCATGACCAGCACCTCCTCGCCGTAGACCTCCTCCGAAAAGTCATAGAGATAGGTTTCCGCCAGAGGCGATGCATCTTCGCGCACCGTCGGCTTGCAGCCGATATTCGTGATGGCCCGCACCTGGCGCCCGCGGATCAGCGCAGTGGAGGCATACACCCCGTAAGGCGGCAGGAGCTTGGATTCGGGCAGCGGAAGGTTGATCGTCGGAAAGCCGATGCTGTGTCCCAGATGCGCCCCGTGCTCCACCCGGCCCAAGACCGGATAGGGCATCCCGAGGGCGGCATTTGCCTCCTCCATGCGCCCCTGTTCCACCAGACGGCGCACCAGCGTGGAGCTGACGATCACGGACCGGTCCGCTTCCCCGTCCGCTTCCTGCTCCTTTTCCGGCGCCAGCGGACGCTCCAGGCCGATCCGGATCTTCGGGATCTCGCGCACCTCCATCTCCCCTTCGGGTGCGATCTGCCGGAGCAGCGCGATATCACCCTTTCCGCCACGTCCGAAGGACAGATCCGGGCCTGCTGCCACAAAGCGCGCACTGAGCTGCCCCATCAGGATATTCCGCACAAAATCCGCCGGATCCACCGCCGCGTTCTCCCGGTCCAGCGGATACTCGATCAGCAGGTCGACTCCCAGATTCTGCAGGATCAGGCGCTTTTCTTCCCGCGTCGTCAGTTCCTTCCCGTCCGAGGTCCCGAAAAGTACGCCGGGCGAGGGATCGAAGGTAAATATGCAGGCTTTGCGCCCGTTTTTTTTCTGTGCGACCAGTTCCTCGATCAGCCTTCTGTGACCGCAGTGCACACCGTCAAACTTGCCGATGGCCACGGCGGTCTCCGCCTCAATGTAAAACCGGTCTGTTCCCGCAATGATCTCCATGTACCGGAAACTGTCCTTTCCTGTCCTTTAATCCGGGGCGTAGCTCTTGGCAAAAACGTCCCCGTCGATGATATAGATATCGCTCGGATCATCCGCGCGGCAGGCCACATAATCCCCCGGTTTGCCGTGCATATACCCTTCCCGGTCCCACTCGGTAAAGACCTTCATCGCCTTATCCAGCCTCCGAGCCCGGATCAGGGACGTCCCCGTGGTCCGGCACTTTTTTGCGACCGGCATCAGCGGAACATCCTTTCCGTCACAGATCACCTTGGGCTCGTATTCGAGCTGCAGCGTATAGGGGTCGTCCGATTTTTCATAGCTCGCGAGGAACTTGGCCTCATGGATGGGATAAACCTCCCCCTTGATGCCGATCATGATGTAATGATCCTCCTCCACCTTCAGCGGAATATCCGCTTCGAGCGTACGGATCAGGATATTGCCGCCGATGGGAGCCACATCCGTCGCCTTCACATAGCCCACCTCCATCGGGATCTTGTGATAAGGCATCGTATCCGACTCCGCGAGCGTATCCCTGCGCACATCGATCACGTCAAAGCTGTCAAAATATGCCTCCATGCGCGCGCGCAGGAT
>JAEEGL014808883.1_pt1 | contig 36559 bp, 31 predicted proteins | sample 9134231 | NCBI WGS metagenome assembly JAEEGL01 (sample SAMN16246548, study PRJNA631951) | gut metagenome | biome: gut microbiome; feature: rumen; material: fiber-attached | host: Bos | place: Iran: Karaj | collected 2018-10 | reverse complement strand
TCCGTGGGCGGAATCCAGAACCACCACATCCACACCGGCCTTTACCAGTGCCCCTACGCGGTCCAGCACATTTGCGGTGATCCCAACTGCCGCCCCGCAGAGCAGGCGTCCCTGGGCATCCTTGGCAGCCAGCGGATACTTGATGGCCTTTTCAATATCCTTGATCGTGATCAGTCCTTTTAAGGAATAATCATCATCCACGATGGGCAGCTTTTCCTTACGTGAGGATGCCAGGATACGCTTTGCCTCTTCCAGCGTGATCCCTTCCTTTGCGGTCACGAGATTCTCGCTGGTCATGGATTCCCTTATCTTCTTATTAAAGTCCGTTTCGAATTTCAGGTCGCGGTTGGTGATGATACCCACCAGCTTGCGGCCTTCGGTGATGGGAACGCCGCTGATGCGGTATTTCGCCATCAGCGCATCGGCATCCGCCAGTGTATGATCCGGGGAAAGTGAAAAAGGATCGGTGATGACGCCGTTCTCCGAACGTTTCACCTTGTCTACCTCTTCGGCCTGAGCCTCAATACTCATATTCTTGTGAATGATGCCGATACCGCCCTGTCTGGCCATTGCGATGGCCATACGGTGCTCCGTCACCGTATCCATTCCCGCGCTCATGATGGGGATATTCAGACGTATCGTCGCTGTCAGATCTGTTGAAAGGTCTACCTGGTTCGGGATCACTTCGGAGTATCCCGGTACCAGGAGCACATCATCAAAGGTTATTCCTTCTCCAATAATACTTCCCATCTCAACTCCTTTCTGTCGTCAAAAGCATACATCTAGTCCAGAAATACCTTTCTGGGCGCATTATTTTGTATTATCTTAACAAAATCTTCCGTCAAGTCAAGCAGAATTTTCCGTCCGCCTTCATAGATCATCACATAAGGAACATGATCCTCCTCGAGACTCCAGTACGGGGAGATCTTCAGTTCCCTGTTCTTGTATTCCGCCAGACGGTAGGAATTGGACGGCGCCAGTATCTCCACCTTGTCCAGATCCAGCACCTCCAGATCCTTACGCCGCTCTTTTGCCATGACCTTGGAGACCGTCAGCTGCCTGTCAACGTAGAGATATTCATATTCCAGATCCGTAAGGGGATAAACGAGATAACGATAGACCATATATAAACACACGGTCACAAGAAAAAACGGCGGCAAAAGCAGAACGATAGCACCTGCGGCGCTCAATGCGATCAGCACCCAGAACAGGACACGCACGCCCCTGTCCTTTCCCGTCGTGCGCTTTTTTACCATATACTCCTTATAGCCTTCCATCTGCGGATACCGTTTCCTTATTCATATTTTTGTCGCAGAAAAAACGAACAGGCTTATTATAGCACTTCCGTATCGCAATTACCATATATCTTTTGAAAATATTTATGATACGGGGGCGGGTTTTGCCCCGCCCCCATGCTTCCCTTATTTCACTTACTTCCCTTTTTTGACCTTGACCGTCACCTTCTTTGTCACGCCGCCCGGATAGGTGAGGGTCACTTTCACTGAGCCGCTCTTTCCGTTCAGCTTCCGGATCAGTACCTGTGTATAGTCCTCCGAAAGCTCCTCTTCCACATTCTTTTGATCAAGCGACACGCTTACGGGTGCTATAACATGTACATGCTTTGCGCTGTCCTTCCAGGTGCTTAAGACATTGGCGGCGGCGATCACTTCCGTGCCGTCCGCATTGTCTGCCGCTTCCTTCGGGATGCTTACTGTAATAAGCATTCGGTTTATAATAACTCATTTTATAATTTCGCATAAAAAAAACAAAACCGAAAACCCTTTGGGGGTATTCGGTCTTTTTCCGTGTTTATTTGGTTGTTATGCTTTTATAGGAAAATCCCGGATCCCGAAATCCTCCGGCATCTCGTCCAGAGCCTTCCCAGATACATGATGCACCGAAGCGGTGCATTCGGAACCGGTGTGCTCTGATGCCCCCACAGGCTCAGCCGCGAATCCATTAAAAAGGATACATCATTCTTCATCCCCATGAACAGTACGTCTTCCATGGTATTGAATTCAATGAGCGATGGATCCTCGTAAGCCGTTCCGTTCACTGCGTTGTAAAGACTGAGCGTCCATTCCCGATGCTCTTCCCGGCCGAAGATCATCTTAAAAAGCCGGTCCTTGTGTTCCCGATTCACCATAAAAATACTCCTTTCATTGTAATGCAATTTACCTGTAGTTTCAATTAATCTTTGAAAAATCCCGGCAGGAAGCCTGTCAGGTGCTGCGGAATGCAGCTATTCATGCTCGTAGTATAGTACAGATATAACACATATGCAAGTAATATTATTCGCTTTTTCGTATTATTGACATTTATTTTTTTTCCGCTATGATGAAAAGAAAACTACGGACTTCAATCTACGGGAGGAATGTTTCATGAAAGAGCAGCTATATACCATACCATTAAATGATGCGGTCAATGCGCAGGACGAATGTCCCTTCTGTTTTGTGGAACGCTCGCTGGAACAGGACTCCCTGGATTTCGTCCTGGGTTCCTGCGCTTCCTATATGGAAAGTGATGTACGTGAGATGACCGATGCACAGGGCTTCTGCCGGGAGCATTTCAAAAAGATGTTCGATTACGGCAACACCCTGGGGAATGGATGGATCTTAAAGACCCATTATATGAAGCTCCGCAATGAACTGGCCGGTGAGATCAAGCGTTTCAAGCCCGGAAAGATCAGTTTTGCGGACCGTTTAAAGAAAAAAAGCGCGGAAAACAGTCTGGTGGCCTGGGTCAATTCCAAAGAGGAATCCTGCTATGTCTGCCGCCACTCCGCCGAGATCTTTGAACGTTACCTGGATACCTTTTTTGTGATGTGGAAAGATGATGAAAGCTTCCGGAAGCGCATTATCGAGAGTAAGGGTTTCTGCATCAGCCATTTCGGAGAGCTCTGCTCCGCCGCGGACGCACAGCTCTCCGGGCAGCAGCTCGACGACTTTTACGCCGCCATACTCCCGCTCATGCAGAAAAACCTGGACCGCATGCAGGAGGATGTCAACTGGCTCATCGAGAAATTTGATTACCGAAACGCCGAAGCCGACTGGAAAAACTCCAAAGACGCCGTGCAGCGCGGCATGCAGAAGATCAAGGGCGGTTATCCGGCCGATCCTCCTCTGAAAATGAAGAAATAAGAAAAACAGGAATTACTGCTCACAGCCTGAGAACTGTGATAGTAACAAAAAAAGACCCGTCCGGGTCTTTTTTAGCATCAGGGTAAATACTCTGCTCTCTCCGAAAGACTGCCTCCACTCCCCCACACTTCGCTATGGTATCGATGGAAACATCTTCGTTGTAATGGAATTCGGCAACACAGACGCTGCGGTGGAAAAGGCTTCCGCCGGGCAGTTCTCCCGTGTGATAGAACAGGTAGGAATGCCCCTTAAAATCCGCGATGCCCGGATGATTCGTAAAGACGCCGCCCTCTTCGGTCATAAGCACGCCGCCGTAGGTCCACGGACCGGTAGCGGACTTCGAAGTGGAATAAGCAAGATGTTCATTCTGCTGTCCCAGTGCGAATGCCGCATAGACCATGTAATAGAGCCCGTTCCTCTTGTAGAACCAGGGTCCTTCCCCATAAGTGGTGCCGGTATCATGGCTGCCCTTTGCAAAAGCCTCCTCCGTCATAGGAACCTTTACGACGCCGGTTTTTTCATCATAGGTGATCATATCCTCATTCAGGAGCACATAACGCAGTTCAGGATTTCCGAAATAGAGATAGGCCTGTCCGTCATCGTCGATAAAGACCGTCGGATCGATATCGTTCCAGTCCCCTTCATCCACCAGCGGGTGCCCGAGATCCTTATAGGGACCTTCCGGCCGGTCTGCGATACCGACAGCGATCGCCATGCCGCCGTCCTTTTTATGAACGGGACAATAAAGATAAAACTTCCCGTTCCTTTCGATGCACTGGGGCGCCCAGGCACGGTCATCCGCCCATTCGATATCATCCAGCGAAAAGATCCGGCCATGATCCGTCCAGTTGACCATATCCTTCGTGGAGAAGCAGCGCCAGTCTCTCATGGTGTAGAAATCGTTGATCAGTTCATCCTCATCGTGGGTCGTATAAAGGTACAGGGTATCGCCGCATACCATGGGCGCGGGATCCGCCGTATAGATCGACGTGATGATGGGATTCTTTCCGAAATCCTTTTTTTCCATAAATATACTCCTTATCCCGGAAATATCGGCTCTGCGAATCCGCTAAAAAACGCGGTGCCTGCCGTTCAAAGTATCAGCCCGCAGCCACGCAACAGCCGCGTGGCCCGGGCATGAACAGTAATCGCTTTATCTGCTTCTTCAGGAACGTGTAAACTGCGAGATGAACTTCCACGCATTTTCACAGCTGTGATGCCGGCATTCGTGCTGCTGTCCGCTGACGCGTGCCAGCGCGGTGCGCACCACCCCGTCTTCGCTCTCGTAATAATTTACCGTGAGGATGCTGCCCCTGGATTCGTCGGGGATCTCCTCCACCTTTTCACCGGCGATGCCGTAGAAAGGCTCAGCCCAGCTTTCCTTTTCCTCAAACTTCACATCAAAGCGGCATTTCAGCTTATTCACCTCAGCCAGATACTGCACGCGGTCCAGGCAGGTCTGGGCCTGGCTCGGAAGCTCGGGCAGAGGCGAAGCCTCGCCGCCGGAATAAAAGACAGGCACGGGCACATCCATGTTCAGTCCCTCATCACCGTAGGACATACCGAAAGGATTCTCCTTGATCGGGAAGAGCGCACTGCAGGGTGCAAGTCCCGCAAAGACCTGCGGATACTCCTGGAACAGATCCCAGGTCTTGCCGCTGCCCATGGAAAAGCCGCCGGCATAGATACGTTTTTCATCGATGGGATACTTCTTCTTCAGATCCTCCAGGAGCTCCATCACCTCGGTGGCCGTCACATCCATATGGTTTTCCACCGCCACATAAAGGAAATCATGATCGTGACACACCTCCCACCAGCCGCCGACAAAGGTCAGGTACATGCAGCAGTCGCCGCCGCCATGGAAGCCGAGGAGCAGAGGCACCGGTCCCTTATCAAAAATGCCTTTGTTGTAATATGCAAAATAGCCCACTTCATGGCTGGGTTCATCCTTAAAGCGGCCGCGGTTCTTTTCGGAGGTCTTCACCACGGTGCTGCCCGCCTCTTCAACCATGGAAAGGGCGTCAAAATCGGGCTCGAATTCGATCTTTCCGCACCACATCTTGAACTTCTTTACGAAAGCGGCAAAATCCGCTTCATATTCCGCTTTCTCCTTTATGAGCAGGTTCTCGCTGTCCTTAAACGCCGCATTCACTTCAGCGCTGTTCGCCACGCTCAGGATGGCGATATCCTTACGCTCCGGCTGCGGAACGATGTTCAGGCCTTCCATGGAGACCATGGCCGGCGTGATCTCGCCCGGTCCCCAGAGATATTCGCCGTCGATCTTCTTAAGGAGCGTGCGCGCACAGTAGTCGGCGGACTTTCCGAAGCTGTAGATGTCCGCGCGGAAGATGGCGCCGCGGATGAAATAGCCCTTGAACTCGCCGGTGAAGAAATCCGTGATGGAAACGATACCATCCTCATATTCCGGATGATTCTTCGTATTGGCGATGAGCTCCTGATAAAGCTCCACTCCTGCCCTGTCCCAGCCGCCCTCGCAGCGGGGATAGATAAAGAGTACGGAAGAATCCACTGCCGACGCAATGCGCGCCAGGCCCTTTTCCTCCGCAAAAGCGATCGCCTCCTCCATGCTCCTGCGCTCTTCCTCAAAGATGAGAAGCAGCGGCGCGCGGAAGCCGTAATTGTTCACCTGCCCTTTGATCTCCGTCTTCGGCACATAAGCCTTCAGATAGAAATTCTCATACTCCTGCTCCCAGCATTTTCCCCCATCCGGAAGCTTTGTCACCTCAGGTCTAGTCTGGATCCCCATAATGTCCTCCTCATAATTATTTGATATTATCATGAGCCTGCGATAAATACAGGCTTTATCATTTCAGCCCTTTTACCTGTCCCACTTATCCGAAAGCGAATTGATCTGATCCGCAAATTTTGCCAGATCCTTGTTGGCTCCGCCTTCGTTTTTGTAGATAACGGCCAGCAGCCTCTGTCCCGCAGCCAGAAGGCGTTTGAATACGTCGGAGATATGTTTCGTCTTCTTCTTGACCGGAATGCCGGCAGGCGTCGCGATGAATTCACCGCTGACCATATCAAAGATGCAGCCGCTGTAGGGTGCATAAGCGTCGTAGCCGTATTCATTCTTCAGGCACTCGGCAAAAAGCGTGGCGTTGTCTTCGTCTCCGTGTACGACAAAGACCTTTTTCGGCTTTTCACCGATATTCTGTATCCATTCCAGCAGACCGTTCTTGTCCGCATGCCCGCTCATGCCGGCCAGAGTCTGGATATGGGCGCGTACCTCGATGGGCTCGCCGAAGAGCTTCACTTCCTTTTCACCGTCGATCAGGATACGTCCCAGCGTCCCGAGGGCCTGGTAGCCCACAAAGAGGATCGTAGATTCTTCACGCCACAGATTGTGTTTTAAATGATGGCGGATACGGCCGGCGTCGCACATACCCGAGGCCGAGATGATGACCTTGGGTTCGGAATCGAAGTTGATCAGTTTGGATTCATCGCTCGTGATGGAAAGCTTCAGGCCGTGGAAGGTGATGGGATTGATGCCCTTTTCCACCAGCGCCAGCGCCTCGGGCGAAAAGCAGGTCGCCTGGTTGCGCTTAAAGACCTCGGTCGCCTCCACCGCAAGAGGCGAGTCTACATAGACCGGAAAATCCGGCATGTTCGTCACCAGCTTCCGCTCCTTGATCTCACGGATGTAATAGAGCATTTCCTGGGTACGTCCCACCGCAAAAGAAGGGATGACCAGGTTTCCGCCCCGTCCCAGGGTCTCCGAGATGATCGACGCCAGCTCAGACACGTAATCGGGTCTTTCCTCGGTATGGTAGCGGGTGCCGTAGGTGGACTCCATGATGACGTAGTCCGCGCCCTTGACATACTGCGGCTCGCGTATCAGCGTTCCCTTATGGTTTCCGATATCGCCGGAAAAGACCAGCTTCCTCTCCACATTGCCTTCGGTGATCCACAGCTCGATGGAAGCCGAGCCCAGCAGATGCCCTACGTCGGTAAAGCGGAAACGCACACCCTCGCAGAGCTCGTAGATCTCATCATATTGAAAAGGCACAAGCCGGCGTATCGTGCCGATGGCATCCTCCATGGTATAGAGGGGTTCCACCGCGCCCGCTGCGCTTCTTTGTGCCTTACGGTTCTTCCACTCCGCTTCCTGCATCTGTATGTGCGCACAGTCACGGAGCATGATGCTGCACAGATCCACCGTTGCTTCGGTGGCACAGATCTGCCCGCGAAATCCTCTTGCATACAGAAGCGGAAGCAGGCCCGAATGGTCGATATGCGCATGGGAAAGCAGCACATAATCGATCAGACCTTCTTCCACGGGGATCTCGATATTTTCGTAGACATTGATCCCCTGTTCCATGCCGCAGTCCAGCAGGATATGCTTTCCCGCAGCTTCCAGATAGTGACAGCTGCCCGTCACTTCATGATCCGCCCCCACAAATGTCAGTTTCATGCCATAACCCCCTTTATGCTCAGTAGATCATCTGTATCCCCCCGGGGATCACGGAGAACTCACAGTTCTCCTGCCCCTCCGCTTTCTCTCCGTCCAGGGACCAGTCGGGTTTCTCCGCACAGTTCACGAGCACCTGGTCTACCTGCAGGAAAGTCACGAGTGGCGTGTCGTATTTCTGCTCCTTCAACGCGTTGATGATGGTCCGAAGCTGCGAAATATCCTTCGGTTTCGAGATCAGCAGCAGTTCAAAGAGCCCGTCCCCCATATCCACCGTCTTCTCGTCAAAGTTCATCACGCCTCCGAGCGAGAAGGTATTGCAGATGGATACGAAGATATAATTATCCTCATATACATGACCGTCGACCACAACCTTCATGTGGTAGGAATGGGTCTGCGGTATCTCCTTGATGCCCTCCAGTACATAAGCCATATGGCCCAGCACATTTTTCACCTTCTGCGAGGTTTCGTAGGAGGCTCTGGTAAAGATGCCGCAGGAAGCCGTATAGATGAAATGCCTGCCGTTAAAGCTGCCCAGATCGTGCCGGTGCGGCCTTCCCTTCACGGCGCGTTCCGCCGCTTCCACCGGGGTGAGGGGCAGCTGCAGGCTCGTGGCGAAATCATTGGTGGAGCCTGCGGGGATATAGCCCAGAGGCTTGTCCCAGGAATACCTGCGGCAGCCCGCAATGACCTCGGAAAGCGTTCCGTCGCCGCCCATGCACACGATACGGTCGATGCTGTCATCCATATGCTCCCTGACCAGACGCGTACCGTCTCCGGCAGCCTCGGTAAAGCATACGATGGTCTCATAATAATGATCCGAAAAGGTCAGGATGATGTCCGTAAGAGTACTTTCCTTCTTCTTCACCCCGGCCTTCGGATTTATGATCAATAAAAGTCTTCTGTAGCTGGACATGTCAGTTCAGCGGATACTTCGCCGTAAGCTCGTCTACGATGGCTCTTGCTTCGGGTACCTTTGCCTCGCCGCCCTTGACCACCAGGGAGATCGCCTCGGCAATGCGGTCCATATCCTCTTCCTTCATCCCGCGGCTGGTCACGGAAGGCGTTCCGAGACGGATACCGCTGGTCACATTGGGCTTCTGGGGATCATTGGGGATGGTGTTCTTGTTTGCGGTCAGATGAGCCGCATCCATCCAGCCTTCCACTTCCTTACCCGTCAGATTGAAGGGCGTCAGATCCAGAAGCATCAGATGGTTGTCCGTACCGCCGGAAACGATGGAAAGCCCGCGGCTGATCAGTCCCTTTGCCAGTGCCTGCGCATTATCCACGATGCCCTTGCAGTAGGTCTTGAATTCGGGCGAAAGTGCTTCCTTGAAGCATACGGCCTTGGCCGCGATCACATGCATCAGAGGACCGCCCTGGATGCCCGGGAATACGGCCTTGTTGAATTTGAACTTCTTTGCATTCTCTTCGCTGGAGAGGATCAGGCCGCCTCTGGGACCGCGCAGGGTCTTGTGGGTGGTGGTCGTTACCACATCGGCGTAAGGAATGGGCGAAGGATGATAACCCGTAGCCACAAGGCCTGCGATATGCGCCATATCCACCATGAGCACGGCGCCCACTTCATCGGCCACTTCACGGAACTTCTTGAAATCAATGGTCCTTGCGTAAGCGCTGGCGCCGGCGATGATCATCTTCGGCCTGCACTCCAGCGCGATCCGGCGGAGCTCGTCATAATCGATGAAGCCCTGGTCGTTCACGCCATAAGGAACGATCTTGAAATAGGTACCGGAGATATTAACGGGGCTGCCGTGGGTCAGATGTCCGCCGTGGTCCAGGTTCATACCCATGATGGTATCCCCGGGCTGGCAGACCGCAAACTGTACCGCCAGATTGGCCTGGGCGCCGGAATGAGGCTGTACGTTCGCATAAGTGCAGCCGAAAAGTTCTTTTGCGCGCTCGATCGCAAGGGTCTCAACCACATCCACGCAGTCGCAGCCGCCGTAGTAACGCTTTCCGGGATAGCCTTCCGCGTACTTGTTGGTCAGCACGCTGCCCATGGCCGCCATTACCGCATGGCTTACCCAGTTTTCCGAAGCGATCAGCTCGATATGATCGTTCTGCCGGTTCTGCTCATCGCAGATCGCCTGCGCGATCTCGGGATCCACCGCTCTCAGCTCTTCGATTGAATACATGTTTTTTTCCTCCTGATACGCTGTATGATTTTTTTCTTTAATGTTCACCGGATAGGCTCCGTGCTCACACAATCCTGTCTATTTTATCATAAAAATACATTCTACACAAGCAGTCTGAGGCGTCCCGGCAGGCATTTTGCTCCGATGGCCCGTGCCCGTGTCCGCACCTCCCCGTCCGTATGCACCCAGAGATAATGCGGAAAGCTGACCACCAGCTGTCCGGCCCGACCGATCATGATGCCTTTCGTTCCCACATGCCTGCCCTTATAGGCTTTCGGAAAGATCCCGAGCACTTTTGCCCGGCTGATACCGTCGGTATAGCAATAATCCAGAAGCCCGTCGTCACTGACGGCTTCTGGCGTGAACATCACGCCGCCGCCCTGGTATTTATGGTTCATGATCGTTGCAAACAGGCAATTCTTTGCCGTAAAGACCTGTTTCCGGTCCAGGATGAGTTCCGCATCGTTACGCGGTGCGGCAAGCAGGTTCTTGATACAGATGAAACCGTAGGAAAGACCGCCCAGTCCCAGGCGGTTAAAGAATCTTTTGAATGGAGAGGCTGCAACCTCCGCACAGACTGCTGCATCAAAACCGATCCCCGCGCTTACGATGAAATACCGTTTTTTCCCGTTATACTCCTTCTTTTCCGCATCATAAAACTCAAGTACGCCGATATCCGTCGGGTGTTCCGAAACGGCTTCTTCCGTCTCTCCCCTTCCCGCCGCAAGGATGCGCTCCAGGCTCTTTTTCGGATCCTTCGGCAGCTCAAGCGCCCGTGCCAGGTCACTTGCCGAGCCGGAGGGGATATAGAAAAGCCGGAGTCTCTCAAACGCTTTTTCCCCGCATGTGGCTACGCCCTGCAGCAGCTCATTCACACTTCCGTCCCCGCCGAAGAGGATCACATCCGCCGTTTCTTTCTCTTTCTTAAGGATACAGGCGGCGATCCTGCCGGCATCACGTCCCGGCCTCGTAAAATAATAACGGTATTCCTCTTCCTGCCTGTCCAGCTCGCGGCGCAGATCCTCCCAGATCTTTCTGCCTTTTCCCGAGCGCGAGGCTGGATTTACGATCACGTAATACATCTTCAGCCCTCTTTAAAGAATTCTTCAGCAAAACGCACCGTCTCCATAGCGTCCTTGCAATAACGGTCCGCATGGATCATGTCGGCGTATTCCGGAGTCATCACCGCGCCGCCCACGACCGTTTTGCATTCCGGCAGTTCCGCATTCAGCAGCTTTATGGTCTCTTCCATGGCCGGCACCGTTGTGGTCATCAGGGCGCTCAGCCCTACCAGCCGGATATGTTCCGCTTTGGCCGTCTCCAGGATCTTTTCCGGCGGCACGTCCTTTCCGAGGTCGATCACTTCAAAACCGTAGTTTTCCAGAAGGAGCTTCACGATATTTTTCCCGATATCATGGATATCCCCCTTCACCGTAGCCAGGATCATTCTGCCCTTGATCTCCTGCTTCTTTCCGCTCTCCCGGGACTGTTTTCGAATATTCTCGAAAGCCGCACCGGCGGATTCCGCACTCATCAGAAGCTGCGGAAGGAAAAAACGTTTCTCTTCAAAACCTTTACCCACGATATCCAGGGCCGGGATCAGGGCGCCGTCGATGAGCTCCAGCGCGGGACGTCCTTCTTTGAGCATCCCCTCGCTGATGCTTCCCGCCCTGTCCTTCAGTCCTTTGACGATGGCTTCCGCCAGAGGCTGCAGGGAAGGGTCCTTAATGCTCTCATACATCGCCGCGGAAGAGGTCGCCGCTGCCGCTGCCGCAGAACTGTCTTTCGCCGCCGATACCGTTTCCGATGCCGCCGTCTCCGTAAACGCGATATAGGAGACGCAGTTCTCATCCAGGGCCTTCAGGGCGCAGAAGGCATAGTAGGCCTTCATCATCTCGCCGGAGCCCGGGTTCATGATCGCCGCCGACAGGCCGTTCTCCATAGCCAGAGAAAAGAAGGTGGCATTGACGATCTCACGCTTCGGCAGCCCGAAGGAGATATTGGAAACGCCAAGCGAGCTAAGGCCTCCCAGGCGGTCACGGATCAGGGAAAGCGCCTTTAAGGTCTCGATGGCCGAATCCGCCTCGGCGCTGATGCTCATGGCCAGAGGATCGATGATGATATCCTTTTTCTTTATCCCGTATTCTGCGGCCTTCCGGTAGATCTTTTCCGCGATGGCCAGTCGTCCTTCCGCCTTGGGCGGTATCCCGTCCTCGTCGATGGTCAGAGCCACAACCAAACCGCCGTATTTCTTTGCGAGCGGGAAGACCTCACGCATCACTTCTTCCTTGCCGTTGACGGAATTGATCATGGGCTTTCCGTTATAACGGCGCAGCGCCCGCTCCATCGCCTCGGGATTTGTGGTGTCGATCTGCAGCGGCAGGTCGCAGACCGCCTGCAGTTCCTGCACCACTTCTTCCATCATACCGCATTCGTCGATCTCGGGAAGCCCTACGTTCACATCCAGCACATCCGCATTCTGATCCTGCTGCAGCAGCCCCTGCTGGAGGATATAGTCGATATCATGCTCCCGCAGTGCTTCTTTAAAGCGCTTCTTTCCCGTGGGATTGATACGCTCACCGATCAGTATGGGCTTGTGTCCGAATTCCACCGCATGGGTATAGGAGGTGATCAGTGTATGCGGTTTTTCCGAAAGTGGAAGCGGCGTGAGTTTTTCCACGCCCTCACGCATGGCCGCGATATGGGCAGGCGTCGTGCCGCAGCAGCCGCCGAGTATCCTTGCCCCCAGCGCGGCGATCTTTTCCATCGAAGCACGGAAATCCGCAGGCTTCACATCATAGACGGTCTTTCCGTTCTCCGTTCTGGGCAGGCCCGCGTTGGGATTGACGATCACGGGTACGCTGGCATAGGTGCAGAGCGTCTCAACGATGCCCATCATCTGATCGGGGCCGAGGCTGCAGTTTACACCCACGGCGTCCACACCCAGGCCCTCCGCAACGGCGACCACCGTTCTGGGATCCGCACCGGTCAGGAGCTTTTCGCTCTCATCATACGCCGTCGTCAGAAAGACCGGCAGTCCGCTCTCCTTCGCTGCAAGGATCGCCGCTTTTGCCTCATAGATATCATTCATGGTCTCGATCAGGACCAGATCCGCGCCGGCTTCCGTACCAATCTCCACGGTCCTCAAAAAGAGCCGGTAAGCATCTTCAAAATCCAGATCTCCAAGGGGCTTTAGGAGCTTCCCCAGAGGGCCGATATCCAGCGCGACAAAATGATCTTTCGCAACATGGGAAAAATCCGCCTCCGTTCCGTCAGGAGACCGCTTTTCCTCAGCCGCTTTTATCGCAGCACGGGCATTTCCGATGGCTGCCGCGATGATCTGTTTCAGTTCTTCTTCGGAAAACTTATTCAGACTGGCGCCGAAGGTGTTCGTCTTTAAGATGTGTGCTCCGGCCAGCAGATAATCAAAATGCATCTTCCTGATCACATCGCTGTGAGAGATGTTCCAGCGTTCCGGCAGCTCGCCGGGGGCCAGACCGGCCGCCTGCAGGATCGTGCCGCAGCCTCCGTCAAAGATCGTAAATCCGCTTTGGATCTGTTCCAGGATATTCATATCATATACTCCCGTTTCCCATGCTGTGACGGAACCCTGCATCGTGACTGCTCGGTGGCCTGCCAGCCACTGAATGTAATGTGCCTGCAGCCTGTCAAAAATACACTGTCCGTCCATTTGTAATCTTATTATATAATTTTGTCAGGGTCAATCCGGATTTTACCCACCAGGGCCCTATGAGTTACGTTCAGCGGCCTGTCTGCCACCAAACAGCAAGCCTTACGATCACGTATCGCCTTGCCTTTTTCACAGCCGCATCATATAATTGTACGGTATGTTTTCCTTAATGGGAAAAGACTGCCGTATGCCGGCGTTTGCAAAATGCCGTAAGCGGATCCCGGAGGGTTTCGATGCTATTTAATTCCGCAATCTTCATATTTGCCTTTCTCCCGCTGACGCTGCTTGGCTGGTACGGGCTGAACCGCATTAAACTTCACCGCCCTTCCCTCTGGTTCCTCTGTGCGGCTTCTTTGTTTTTTTACGGCTATTTTCACCCGGCCTATCTGATCCTCATCCTATCCAGCATCGCGGTGAACTATCTCTTCATCCTCGCACTGCGGCATATCCGAAAAGGAAGAAAAGCCCTGCTCGTCCTGGGCATCACCGCCAATCTCGGACTGCTGGGCTATTTTAAATATACGGACTTTCTGATCGGCATCATCAATGACCTGGCCGGAAAAGACTATCCTTTAAAGAACATCCTCCTGCCCCTGGGCATCAGTTTCTATACCCTGCAGCAGCTTTCCTGCCTGATCGATACCTACCGAACGCCCGAAAAAGCTCTCCGTTTTGACGAATACGCTGCCTACGTCTGTTTCTTCCCCCAGCTCATCGCGGGACCCATCGTACTCTCCGACGAGCTCATTCCGCAGTTCCGCGACCTTTCCCTCCGACGCTTCGACAGCGGCCGCTTCTCCAAAGGCATCTCCCTCTTCATCCTCGGTCTTGCAAAAAAGATGCTGATCGCGGATCTCTTCGGACGCGTGGTGGATTTCGGTTTTGAAAAGATCTACTGGATCGATACGCCTTCCGCCTGGATGGTGGCACTCTGCTATGCGATCCAGCTCTATTTCGATTTCAGTGCCTACTGCGATATGGCCAGGGGGCTTGCTTCCATGTTCGGCTTCTCCCTGCCGGAGAATTTTGACTCTCCTTTAAAAGCCCACGGCATACGGGAGCACTGGAGCCGCTGGCATATGACACTGACGCGCTTTTTTACACGCTATGTCTATATCCCCCTGGGCGGCAGCCGCTGCGGGCAGTTCCGTACCGCCTTCAATATCTTCCTGGTCTTTGTCTTAAGCGGCCTCTGGCACGGTGCTGCCTGGACCTTCGTGATCTGGGGCGCCCTGCAGGGCCTGGGCGTACTCTACAGCCGCAGGAAACACTTCCGCCTGAAAGAGGGTTTTGTTTCCTGGTTCTTCACCTTTGTATTTATTGTTATATCACAGATGATATTCCGCAGCGGCAGCATCGATTTTATGCTGCGCATGCTGAAGGCGATGTTCACCCCGGCCGGCGTGCACTTCTTCCCGGAGCTCTGCTCCTGCCTGGCGGTAGTGCCTGAGTTTTACATGATCACAAGAGCCGTGGAAGCCCTTGCCCCGCAGTACAGCGCATACGTCTGCATCGGCCTGCTCGCTGTCCTGCTGCTCATCGCCGCCTTCCTTCTTCACGGCAGGAACGCCCGTCAGCTCGTGGAGGACGAAGCCGCAAAGGGATGGCGTTTCCGCTTTACCCTGCTCCTGGCACTGCTCTTTGCCTGCGAGGTGGTCTCGCTGAACCAGGTGAGCACCTTCCTGTATTTTAACTTCTGACTTTCGGCTGCTTACTGACCGAATGAGCAGGAAGAAATTACAGCCCCGGCAGATCAGCTCTCCGGCATTGATAAAATCCGATCCGTATCATTTTTCAACAGAATTATCAGCGCAGGAATATAAAGCAGGATCGATCCGGAAATACTTACAGGCATGAAAATGGAATTATTACAGCTTTGAACAGGAAATACCATATAGCTTTGAAAAGAGAATGCCTACAGCTTTGAAAAAGAAATACTTACAGGTATGAAAAATATGTCAGATACAGGTGAGAAAAACAACATACGCTTTCTGAAAAGGCTTGCCTTATCAAGCCTGCTCTTTCTGGCTGCCATTGCCGGGATCGTGATACTCTTTGATCCTTTTTACCATTATCACGCACCGCTCGGGAACATGAAGGCCGTGCTTCAGGACCGGGACTGGCAGGTCGCCGGCACCCTCGACCACTTTTCCTACGACAGCATCGTCCTGGGCAATTCCCTCGTGGAGAATACCAATACACACTGGATCGAAGAACTCTATGGCAACCAAGCCGTAAAAGCGATACGCGCGGGCGGCAGCAACGCCGAACTCTGCTTTTATATGGACCGCGCCTTTGAAGCGCAGAAACTCGAAAGAGTCTTCTACTGCATTGACAAATCCATACTCTGCGCGGATCCGTCTGCCACTCTGGACGGCTTTGACTATTCCTTCCTGCTGGACCGAAATCCCTTAAATGACGGAAAATACCTATGGAACAAGGATGTGCTCTTAAAGAAGATCCCTCTGCAGCTGGCCTGCAATACCGTGCTGGATTATGACGAGGGGGAAGCCTACGACTGGTACCGGACCAAGACTTTTTCGGCTGAGGCCATGATCATACACTATGAACCCGCGGAGAGCTTTGAAGAGATGCAGCCCGTGGAAGAACTGCTGAAATACCTGCCCGAAAACCTCCGCATGCTAAAGGAACGGATCAAAGCCCATCCGGAAACGGAATTCGTACTCTTCTTCCCTCCCTCCTCCCTTTTATGGTGGGATCAGGAGTTACGCGGTGGCGAACTGGAAGCGGATCGTGAACTGCTGCGCCGCTTAAGCACGGCCTTTTCCGACTGTGATAATGTAAAGCTCTACGCCTTTTTTGCAGAGGAAACTTACTGCGAGCTGGATAATTACATGGATGTGTCGCATTTTTCTCCGGAAGTGAACTTTAAGCTTTTTGAGGACATGGCAGCAGGGCGCTGCATCATGACAAAAGAAAATACCGAAGAAGGGATCGCGCGCATGGATGAGCGCATCCGCCGTTTTTCTTCCGAAGAGATCAGGGATTATTATCCGGAGGCGGTGCTGCTCCCTGATCCTTCTCCTGCTCCGTAGAAGAATAAGCAGGCTCTATCTCTGAAGGAAGCGTTTCACTGTTCGATGCTTCTCCGCGCGGACTCTCCTCCGCCGCAGGCATTCCCTTCACAGCCGCATGCTCCTCCACGGCCGGAGCTTCTTCCGCAGCCGTATGCGCTTCAACCCCAGGAACTCCTTCCGTATCCTTCCCCTCCAGCCGCTTAAGCTCGTCTTCCATCACTTCCTGGATATAGGCCTCGCGGTTCTTCTTCATATCTTCATCACCGACCACGGAACGGTCGGCGTAGTTCTCAAAAAGCTTCTGTTTTTCCTTCAGGATCTCAAGGATGCGTTCGTCAATGCCGTCCTTTATGAGCAGGCGGTAGACCGTCACGCCCCGCTCCTGCCCCATGCGGTAGGCCCTTGCAATGGCCTGCTCCTCCATAGAGGGTTTTAACTGCGGCTCGCAGAAGATCACTACGGAAGCCGCCTGTATATTGAGTCCCACACCGGCCGCGGTCACCTGTCCCAGGAGCACGGCTCCGTCCGAGGCTTCCCTGAAACGGTCCACCAGCTCCTGTCGTTTCAGGGGCGACAGGCCGCCGTCGATCCTTCCCACACAGTCTGCTCCCAGTGCACTCTCACAGATCTCCAGCGTATCCAGAAAATAGGAAAAGACCAGCACCCTGCGTCCGTCTTCCTTTGCTTCTTCGCAGAGCTCTTTCAGACGCGTAAGCTTTCCGCTGGCTTCCCCGGCATTCCAGGAGATACGCCGCACCGCCATGAAGTTTTTGCTTTTCAGACTCTCTTTATAGGCCTTCTTTTCCGTCTCGTTCATCTCGATCCACTCTTCGGTCTCGATGAGCTCCGGAAGCTCGGTCAGCACATCCTCGCGGTTGCGCCGCAGATAGACATGGCTGATCATATCCGCAAACTGCTTGTTCATCACGGACGGAAGCATCTTCAGCTTCACGCCGGTGGCATGGTCGATGCTCTCGATCAGATAGCGCATCTCTTCCAGGCGGTTTTCCAGCGGTGTTCCGGTCATATAGAGCACGCGTTCCGCCTTCTGTACCAGCAGCAGCACGTTCTGCGTACGCCGCGCTTTAGAATTCTTCACATTATGGGCTTCATCCACCACCAGCATATCCAGTGCTTTGATCTCCTTCATCGGCAGCCGTTCCAGGGTCTCATAGCTGGTCACGCCCACGCAGCCTTCCGTCCGCCAGCGTTCATATTCCTCCCCGCGGTCGTTCCCATGGATGGCTACAGCTTTCAAAAGGGAATGCTTTTCGATCTCCCTGGCCCAGTTGACCATGACACTTAAGGGACAGACCACAAGAAAACGACCTGCCCCCTTTGCGGACAGATGTGCGATCACGGCGATGGCCTGTATCGTCTTTCCGAGGCCCATCTCGTCACCGAGGAGTACATGCTTCTGTTTCAGGATATATCTTGCGCCGAAGAGCTGATAGCCCCTCAGCTTTGCGGAAAGCAGGGAAGTATCCAGTTCGGTGGCATTCACTGCATCCACCAGATCCCGGTCATTTTCGGCACTCGGTGCCAGTTTCCAATTTTTTAAAGCATCTGCGATCCCCATAGTCTATTTCCCCACGGGCCGCTGCACCGCGATCCCGGCCAGTGCCAGCAGCGCTTTTGCGACCAGAAATACCAGCTCCGGAAGCTGTTGGATCGCCTGTGTATCCACCGGAAGAAAAGGCAAGAGCCAGCGCAGGATCTCTACCGCGGCAAACGCTCCCAGTACGGAGGTGAGGATCACCACAACGGGACGTTCGGCTTTTACGGCAATGTAAGCACAGAGCCAGGCGATACCCGCTCCGGCTGCCGCGGAAAAAAGCGGATAGGCGATATCCGGGATATCCAGCTGCTGCGCCAGCAGTGAAGTCAGTATGGCCGAAATATGCAGCTGTGCGAAATGATAGGCGCCGATAAAGATCCCCAGGCGCACAAAGCACCAGGAGAGGACGGCGCATAAGAGCGCGATCACCAGCTGCAGGATCAGCGTTGTGGTCTCCGGCAGCGTCAGATAGGAAAGCCAGTACTGCGAACGGGAAAAGCCCACGGCAAAGCCGATCAGCGCCAGGGCCAGCTTATAGATGCGGAAGCCCGCAAAGCAGACCACGCCCGCAGCCACGGTCAGAAGCGCCAGAAGAAGTATCATATCCGTTTGTGAGAGCTGTATGGTTATCATGTCTTATCCCTAATGCCGATCAGCGCCGTCACGGATTTTTCCGGCTTCATGAGCAGGCTGTCCGTCAGGCTCAGTCCGATATGCTTTGACGGATTGAGCAGCGCAAATACTCCTTTCTGGTTTTCCAGTAAATAGTTGCCATAGCCCGGACTGTAACGGGGGCAAAGGCTTTTTCCTTCGCTTTCGGCGATCTCCGCAAGCTCTGCATTCAGCGCATCGCACACCGCTTCGATCGCTGCGGCACCCACCGACTGGAGAAGAGCTGCCTTTGTCATGGAACGCAGGCTTTCCCTGGCGAGCATCCGGTCAAAAGCCGCTCCGATGGTGGCCGCAAAGATCCAGAGTTCACTGCAGCCGCGCAGACGCTCGTAAAGATGCGAGCTGTGAACGCTTCCGTAAGGAAGTTCCACGATATCCGTTTCGGTAAGTTTAAGGGGATAACGGCAATAGCAGGCTTTTCCGGCGATGATGGGCCTTACGCTTTCGATCACCTCCGAGATCTGTGTATCATCCTCCTCCGTGGGCTCCTGTATCGCCATACGGCTGTATCCCAGATAACGCCGCACTTCCCGCATGGAAATATCCAGCTTTTCGGATTCCGCGATCCAGATCTGTACCGTGGGATCCATCAGCCCCTCCTGCAGGAAGGAATGATCTCGGAAAGGTTCTCCTGGATCTTTGCCGCCACCTCCGGCCGGTTCATGGTATAGATATGGATATGTTCGATGCCGTTACAGAGCAGATCGAGGATCTGGTCCGTTGCATAGGCAATAGCTGCCTGCTTCATCTTTTCCGGCTCGCTCCCGAAACGGTCCAGAAGTGCGACATAACGCCGTGGTATAAAGGCCTGGGAAAGCTTCAGTATCCTCTCCATCTGCTTTGCGTTGGTCACAGGCATGATCCCGGCCACCACAGGGACCGTCACGCCGGCTTCCCGCAGACGGTAGAGATAGTTATAAAAGATATTATTGTCAAAAAACATCTGCGTGGTCAGGAATTCACAGCCCGCATCCGTCTTTTTCTTTATATTGGCGATATCCGTTTTCATATCCGCCGCTTCCGGATGCTTTTCCGGATAGCAGGCGCCGCCGATACAGAAATCCCCGTATTTGCGGATCACGGGGATCAGCTCGCTGGCGTGTTTGAACACCCAGTCATCCGTCCCTTCCACGCCTTCGGGCAGATCGCCCCGGAGTGCAAGGATATTCTCGATCCCGGCCTCTTTCAGCCTTTCAAGCTGCTCCTTTATGCTTTCTTCGGAGGCGTTGACGCAGGTCAGATGCGCCAGCGCCGTCACACCGGCTTTCTGAATGAGTTTTGCGCTGTCGACGGTATACTTTCTCGTACTGCCTGCTGCGCCGTAGGTCACGCTCATAAAATCCGGCTTAAGCCGCGCGATCTCCTCTGTGGCCTTCTCCACCTTGTCATAAACCTCATCGTTTTTGGGCGGAAATACCTCCAGGGATAATGTGGGCGTATCCTTCTCAAATATCTCTGAAATCTTCATATCTCACTCCATAAAGCTGTTGTTTTCAGCTTCGCACACAGTTAGCGGCGTATACCGCCGTTCTTTTACGCCGCGGTACCGCTCGGCTGTGCGTGTGTGCGGAGCTTTAATCTTTTCTTTCTTCCCTGCCTGCGCTGGGAACCCTTGCCGCCGGCACTACTTCGCTCGCCCGCTCCGTATGCACCGCCTGATCATCAAAAAAGATCTGTGCACCGAAGGCTTCCAGCACATCCTTTTTGGATACTCCGCCCAGAAAGAAAGCCTCGTCGATACGAACGTTCCAGGCCCGGAGCGTTCGTATCACGCGCTCATGCGCCGGGGCGTTCCTTGAAGTGACAAGTGCCGTACGGATGGGAACCTTGTCCGGCGGGAATTCCTTCTGCAGATCGGAGATGGTCTTTAGCAGCTTCGCAAAAGGTCCCTGTTTCAAGGTATCCTTCGCATTCTCCCTTTCATTTGCCTCAAAAGCCTCCAGTCCGTTTTCCTGGAAGATACGCTCCGATTCATCGGAAAAGAGCACCGCATCCCCGTCAAAGGCGATACGGATCTGCGCCTTCTCCTCCTTTTCCGGAATGCTGTAATGATGGATGCCGTCGCTGTAGATCACGCCGGCAGCGATACCGGCGCGGATCGCGCTGGTCACGTCGTCCTCATAGGCCGACAGAAAGAGATCTGTCTTAAAAGCATTGAGGTAAGGCGCCAGCTGCGCGCCGCTGGCCAGCGCCGCACGCGTGATATCCAGGCCGTAATGCTCGATGGAATTAAATACACGCAGAGAGGTGTCCGCACTGTTACGCGACATGATGATCACCTCCACGCGCCCTTCCTGTCCCGGCAGCTTATTGATATGCAGCAGCGAGCGGATCAGTGCAAAGCCCGGACCGGGACCGAGTACCTCGTTCTCATGCTCCACCTGATATTTGCAGAAAGCCTCCACTCCCTGCCGTTCAAAGATATCGTTCTCCATGGACATATCAAAGAGTGCCCGCGAAGAAACGCCGATCACAAGCTTTTTATCCAGCTCGTATGCCATCTATCTTCTCCCTCTCTCGTACTTCTCCTTCGTTTCCAGCACATAGCGGATCCGCCGGATCCTGCTGTCGGGCTCGTCCTTCTGCGGCTCCATCCCAAGACTCATCTCAATGGAAGTAAGGCTCCGGTCGCTGAGTACCTCCGCGATCCTGGAGAGTACCTCCAGTTTTTCTTTCGGTTCCTCCGCATCCAGAAATTCCAGAAGCGCCGGATCTACCTGATTTTCCTGCATGATCATCATCCTCCGTCATATACGGCTCTTTTTTTCTGCGGGAGCCTAAGCCCCCGCAGGCTGAATCATTTTTTCTTCTTTTTCTTATTGGATCCGCCGGCTGCATTTTTTGCGGCAGCTTTCTTATCCGCGGAAGGAGCTGCAGCTGCCTTACCGGCATCCGCTTCCGAAGGCAGGGCATAACGCTGCTCCACCATATGCTTTTCTTCATAGCAGTCAAATACAAACTTGATCTCACCCTCCTGCATCTTCGGCGTGATAAGGCTTACAAGAGGAACCACGATGAGACCTGCGATCATCGCGATGGCACCGGCATTGATGGGACTCTTGATAAACTGGGTCGCCGGGAACAGGTTGATCACGGTGATGCCAATGGCCACAACAAAGCAGCTCCATACGGAAGCTCTGGTGACTTTCTTCCAGTACAGGCCGTAAAGGAAAGGCGCAAGGAATGCACCCGCCAGCGCGCCCCAGGAGATACCCATGAGCTGTGCGATGAGTGCGGGAGGCTTTAAGGCCATCACCACGGAGAGCACGATGAAGACCACCAGAAAGAGACGCATCGTGATGATCTGCTTCTTCTCATCCATCTTCTTTACGATATTATCCTTGATCAGGTCGATGGTGATGGTGGACGACGACGTGAGCACCAGCGAAGCCAGCGTGGACATGGAGGCCGAAAGCACCAGCATGATCACGACACCGATCAGGATCTCGGGCAGAGTAGCAAGCATGGAAGGGATAACACTGTCGTAAAGCACGCCGCCCTGATCGTTCCTGGCTACAACATCATCAAACAGCCTTCCGAAACCGCCCAGGAAATAGCAGCCGCAGGAAATGATCACCGCAAAGACCGTAGAGATCACGGTACCTGTCTTTACCGCCTTCTCGTCGCGGATCGCGTAGAATTTCTGCACCATCTGCGGCAGGCCCCAGGTTCCCAGGGAAGTCAGGATCACGACACCAAGCAGATTCACGGGGTCCGGTCCGAAGAAGCTTGCGAAAAGTCCCTGGCTGTCCGCAAGTGCCGGAGTGGTCACCGCTGGATCCGTGGGGATCTGCGACAGTTCTTTCAGGGCGTTGAGAAAGCCGCCCTGACCGTTCAGGATCGAAACGATCACGGCGATGATTCCTCCGATCATGATGATGCCCTGGATGAAATCATTGATAGCCGTGGCCATATAACCGCCCAGGATCACGTATATGCAGGTGAGCAGTGCCATGGCGATGACACAGTATTCATACGGGATGTCAAAAGCTTTGCCGAAGAGGCGTGACAGACCGTTAAATACCGAAGAGGTATACGGGATCAGGAATATAAAGGAGATAAAAGCAGCTGCGATCCGCATCGCCTTCGAATGGTAACGCTTGCCGAAGAAATCCGGCATGGTCTTGGCATCCAGGAACTTGGTCATGATCCTGGTGCGGCGTCCCAGCACCACCCAGGCTAAAAGCGAACCGATAAAGGCGTTCCCGATACCGATCCAGGTCGCGGCAATGCCGTATTTATAACCGAACTGTCCTGCGTAACCTACAAATACCACGGCTGAAAAGTACGAAGTACCAAAGGCGAAAGCCGTCAGCCACGGTCCCACCTTACGTCCGCCAAGCACGAAGTCGTTCACATTTGTCGCATGCCGCCGGGAATAGAGTCCCACGGCGACCATGATCCCGAAAAACAGGATCAGCATCACTACTTTGATCATTTTCTCTTTCCTCCTACGAGTATTTTATGATCAGGGTTTCCAGACTCAGCTTGTCACTCATGCGTCCGCTCTTGATGGCATCCTCCGCCTCCAGGCAGTCGTTCAGGGCTCTTTTCAGCTCCTCCGTTGAGAAACGAGACGAAAGCTGTTCGCTCTTTTTGACTGCATAGGGATGGAGCTTTGCCCGCGATGCGATCGTTGATGCGTCAAAACCGCGCGCCCGCATGCTCTTGACGGTGAACATCGTCTGGAACTGCCTGGAAAGCAGCGTGAGCAGCAGCATCGGCGCCGTACGCTGCATAAGCAGTTCATAATAACAGTCCAGGGCTTTCTTTCTCTTCTTTTCGGCTATGGCATTAGTCAGGTCAAAGACCCGCTCCTCCAGCCGGGGCGTTACCACCGCATCGATATCCTCCGTCGTGATCATCTCGCGGCCGGCGGTATAGCAGATGAGTTTTTCCAGCTCAATGCAGATATCCTGCATCGATGTGCCGACGCGGTTCAGGAGGTGTTCGAAGCCGGCCCTGTTCATGCTCCGCCCTTCCTGCTTCAATATCCTTACCACCTGTTTTTGTATCCCTTCTTCATCCAAAGGGACAAATTCCTCACAGACGCCCATGCCGGAAACGGTCTTGTAAAGCTTCAGCCGCTTGTCCGCTTCCTTCTCGGAAAAGATCAAAACACAGCTCTCCGGCATCGTCGGAAGATATTCCTCCAACTCCGGACAGCTTTTTTTGAAAAGTCCGCTGTCGCTTACGAGGATCACACGCCTCTCCGCAAAAAACGGCATGGTCTCCGCCAGCGGGATCAGCTGCTCCGGCGTCGCGTTCTTCTCGTCCAGACGGGTAAAATTCATATCGTCATCCTGCGGTACCAGCGCAGAGAGCAGTTTCTTCAGCGCCTGGGCCTGAACATAACTCTCGCTGCCGAACAGCAGATAGACACGGTGAAAGCTTCCGCTTCGGAGATCCTCCGTAAGTGTTGCCTTTTCTTCTTTTTTACTTTTTTCCTTTTTCTCCGCCATATTCAGTGAGCTTGAACTCAGCCGGCTATCCTATCGGACAGGATGCGTAGATACTGCTCTGTGCCGTACTCTGCCGCATCTCCGTTTCCGCAGGCTCCTGCTCCTCTCTTTTCTTATCTCACATTCTCTGTCACACTCAGTCGATCAGTGAAAGAAATGTCATAAAGGGAGAATATCCCTCCGCAGGCTCCTGCTCCTCCCCTTCCTGAGCGGGATCGCTGCTCTTGAAAAGCCTGCCGTCTTCGTAATAACGATAGACCGAGCCGCCGCCTTTCCCAAGTAAGAAGCGCATATCTCCGCTGTTCCACAGTTCCTGCGGCACCTCACAGAAACGCACTTTCCCGTGTATGGACTTCAGCTCCGTCGTCTGTATCTCGCGGATCTCTTCCACCACGGCATGTCCTTCATTATATATGGTATCCACGCCTCCGCCGGTATAAACACGGTCCAGTTCCCCGGTGGAACCTCCAGAATAGAGCTCGCGGATCTCTTTTTCGTCACTGTAGTCTCCGGGTTCTCCCGGAACACTCCAGAGGATCTCGTTCGTATCGGGGTTGCGGTAATAGATGATCCAATCCCCGGTATAGGAAAAAGACGCAGAAAAATCCTCGCTGACCTCCATCCCGAAGCCAGCCGTTGTAAGCACATAAAGCTCACGGTACTGGATCAGCTTCTCTTCACCGATCTCACGGTCATCTTCCACTTCGGTAAAGCCGAGATAATCCGACCAGTTTTCCGCCGTAAGTTCCTTTTCACTTACGGCAGCCCTGAGCGCTGCTTCCGTCGCATAGCTGTAGCTTATCGGCGTGGGCGTAGCAGTCCCTTCCGCGCCGGCCGGTTTCTCTTCCTCCCCGCAGGCGCAGAGCATAAATACTACCGACGCGATTCCCAAAGCGATCCGTCTCATCCGCATCCTCCAACCTGGCAATTATACACTAAATCTCCCACCTCCGCAAGCATATACAAACAATATGTAGTGGGATGACGGAAGGTCCAAACATTCCGCGTCTTTGGTCCGTTTATCCGGAAAGTGCTTCACCGGAACCACAGGATGTCCTGACTTACTGACAAAAATCCTCCTCCGTGATAATATAATGCCGGGGACAAAAGCTCATATGACGCTCATGCCTGCATGAACCGGCATATGAGTCTGGAACCCTCCCGGACATGAGCAATACTGCCGGCACTTAACGAAGGCAAAACACAAACGAGAAAAAAGAAGCTGAATCCACCAGAAGGCCGACGGCCTATATGTCATTTATGAAAAAGCACTTTGCCTGCCTTATCCTTACAATTTTAAACCTTCTGATCTTATGCTCCTGCGGAGACGAACACAGGGCCGCTTCCGTCTGCCGGATCGACGGTTTTTATTTTGATACTTATGTGGAATTACAGCTTTACGGGATCACGGATGAAGCTGCCGCAAAAGAAAAATGCCGCCAATGGATGGACGAGCTGGAAGCCTGCTTTTCCCCTTCCGAAGGAAGCGAACTCTTTAAACTCAATCACAGCTTTGCGGAAGGGCAGAAAGAATACCCCCTTTCCGTGGATATGCGCAATGTTCTTTCCCGCGCCCTTTATTTCTGCAAACTGAGCGGAGGTGCCGCCGATCCCACGATCGGCAGCGTGAGCGCTCTCTGGGATTTTCACTCCGAGGATCCCACGCCCCCTTCACCCGAAGCTGTCAGTGATCAGCTGTCCCATGTCAGTATAGAAAATGTGGAACTGAGCGATACTGGGTTGCTGCTGAAGGATCCGGATACCCGTCTGGATCTGGGTTATATCGCGAAAGGCTATATCGCCGACTATCTGAAAGAAAAGATCCGGACCGAGCTGAAGGTGAAAAGCGGTATCATCAACCTTGGCGGCAATGTGACTCTCATCGGGTCCAAAGAGGACGGCTCACCCTGGCGTGTCGGTATCGAAAAACCCTTTGGCGGCGGCGAAGCCCTGCTCACCATAGAACTCAGCGACACTTCCGTCGTCACCTCCGGGGTATACGAGCGCTGCTTCACATCAGAAGATCATTTCTATCATCATATCCTGGATCCGCAGAACGGTTTCCCGGCAGATAACGGGCTGCTTTCCGTAAGCATCATCTGTAAAGATGCAACAGAGGCCGATGCCCTTTCCACAGCCTGCTTTGTCCTGGGAACGGAAGAAGGGCTGAAACTGATCGAGCGCTCCGACGATGCCGAAGCGCTCTTTCTCGATAAGGATATGAACATCAGGACCAGCTCCGGTTTTCCCGCCTACCGGCTGCTATCCGTTCAATGATATGGCAGTGCTTTCTTTTCCCTCTCTTTACGGGATCACTGAGATGACATTCCGGAAGACAGTTCATCCGCCTTTTTATTATCGATCGCTCTGAGAATATCAACATATTCGAGCACACGTTCGGGATCCTCTTTTCGTTTTTCTTCAAGGATCAGTGTTTCCAGCGCATCTGTTATATATGTTTTCAGATGCTCATAATCTGTTTCTGCAAGTTCCTCCGATGCATCCTCTTTCAGATCTTTCAATCTGCCGGGCTTATCTATTCCGATATAGGCATCCGTCAGCGCCTGATATGCGACGGGATCCCGGGGATCTATGGCTATCGCCTCTTCAAAAGCTTTTGCAGCTTTATTACAGTCATGCGACTTCAGATATTCAAAGCCCTCTGTAAGACGATATTCTATCCTTTTTTCCGGCGAATTGAGATGTACATAGACAAGTGTTAAAATCAGGGCCAGCAGTCCTATGAGCAGACATACCGCCGCATAGATCAGCGTTCCCGCCCTGTTACCCGGACTGCTCTTCTGCGGCTTTTCGGCCTTCTCCCCGATATCTTCTTTCCTGACATCCGGGCCGGAAACGGATGCCTCTTCGTCCTTTCTGACAGTGCCGACCATTTTCCCGCAATTTCCGCAGAAAGCGTCTCCTTCTTCAAGTCTGTTTCCGCATTTTTGACAAAACATAGCGTTACCCGGTCAATCTCCTTTCCATCCTTCCCTGATCAGTAGTAATCGTAATAATCTTCACCTCTAAAGGCAGCAGTTCCGTACTTCGATTCATCCGCCATATTATTCAGCGCTGTGATCTTCCCCTCACGGCTGTCGTAACTGAACACTTCCCATACAAAGCCGTTTAGCCGAGGCGCGTAAAAGGTGTAATCCGGCATTGACGAATTCCCCATATAGACCTGAACGACCGCCCCGGATCCGGCTATATCCTGTATGCTTACCCTGCTGAAATCATAAACAACAAAGGTATAATCACCGTTGTCCTGACTGTAGATCGTTGTAGTCTCCGGACCGTAACAGTCTGTATCATCCAGATCGAGCGCGGCGTAGCGGCTGTTTCCGTACGAGCGTTTCGCTTCCTTCTGATAGTAGCAGGTATGGTAGGAATCTCCGGAATCAAGCTGTGCAAACAGATGTGAGTCAAGATCACTCGGAGTAGCACCCCAGCTCAGGACCACACGGATCTGACCTGTCAGAAGCTGGGTGCTGACAGTCCCGTTCTGCTCACTTATGTTCCGGCTGCCAAGGATCTTTATATTGATCAGACCGTCTATGTATTTTTCACTGGAATTGCGCTCATCAACGATCTCTGCGGAATACATTCCCGCAGGCAGCTCCGGAGTATCATAATATCCGTCCGCCCCCGTGGTCACTCTGGCAATGATCCCGGAAGAAGTATTATTTGCCCCCTCTCGTATATTCAGAGTCAGGCCGCGGACACCGAAGCCCTGCAAGGCATCAATGATCTTTCCCGAAGCCGTCCCGCTGCCCGTCATATCATTCGGGATCAGCTCCGCCGTTGCATTATATACTTCCGTCTGCATCTCATATATGAATACATTACGGACATACTGCGCATAGCCCCGGGCCGATATTGTCATTATGTATTCGCCGAAATGAAGCCCCTCAAAATGATAATATCCCTTTCTGTCTGCAGTGGCATCCGCTGAAAAATGATAGTCGGCTTTCTCCAGATGGATATCGGCTCCGCTCAGCGGATTGTTGTTGGAATAATCTATGTCATCATCCGCGATCACTACCATGCCGTCAAGCGTTGCCACAGTATTCCATAGCGCTTCAAGCTCGGCTCTCCTGTTTTCAAAACGGCTCTCCGGGGTTTCCTCTTCCGCAAGGCGGAGGATCTCGATCGCCTTTTCATAATCTCCCATTCCGATATAGGCATCAGCCATGCCCATATACGCTTCGCTGTATTTGGGATCTATGGAAAGTACCAGCTGAAACGCAGATACCGCTCTGTTGTAATCCAGATCCTCCAGATATCGGTTCGCAAGGTGTAACTGATCATGCAGATCATACCTTGTTTCGAATAACTCTGCAGCTTTGGCCGCTTCCGTCTCCACCTTTCCCTTTACATTGATGATCAGGAACAGACAGATCCCCAAAAACAGCGGCAGGCTCAGAGTAGCTGCCGTCCTGATGAGCACATCCCATTTCCCCCGCGCCTTTATCCTTATGGGATCAACCGCGCCTTCCGGCGAAGTCACCAGCAGTATCCCACAGTCGGGACAGAATTTATCTCCTTCTTCGATTTTCGCTCCACACTCTTTGCAGTTCAAGCCGTTTCCCTTCTTTTCCAAAACATTGGAAATATCATAGCAAAAAGCCAGCAGTTTTTCCACCGGCTTTTATGATCCATTCATTAACTGCGATATCTGTCTGCAAGGTTTTCCACGCTGTCGTTTCTTCCTTCCCTCCGCTCCCGTTCGATCCGTCTGTTCCGGAGCGCATCACCGTCCTTGTCCACACCTTTCCACAGATTATAGCGGATCTCGTATTTGATCAGCGCCAGCACTGCTACGATCATGATAAATACCAGAATACCTCCTACATAACTCATATGTCTGCCTCCTTAGAAGAAACTGTGTTTGGTCGTTAATATGTTCTCTGTCATCCGGACGGATGCTTTGTCTATCACTGCGTTCATCATAGCTCTCATTTGTCCTCCTGTATTCATTATCTGACAAATGGTCGATTATTCACGACAGAATGCATGAATTTCATCTGCTGTTACAATCACGGCCCCGTCCCGGTCGGTACGAAATACTTCGCAGCCAAGCGCGGAAATCCGCTCCATGACTTCTTTATGCGGATGCCCGTAGCGGTTATTCTTTCCGCAGGAGATCAGTGCGGTACGCGGCCGGAGATATGTCAGCCATTCCTCTGACGAACTCGTTGAAGATCCGTGATGTCCGTGCTTCAGCACATCGATCTCCCCGGTATCCTTCAGTTCTCCGTTCCGTATCCTCCGAAGTATCTCCTGTTCGCTTTCCGCTGTGGCATCCCCGGTGAGGATCAGGGATAGATCACCGTATTCCACCTTCAGCACCTGCGAATAGGCGTTCACATCCGCATAAGCCGCCCCGGCTGCCGGATGAAGACAGGATATGCACAGCCCTTGTGACTCCATACTTCTTCCCGAAGCATTCCAGAGGATGCGGCAGCCTTTTTTTCCGGCCGCTTCGATCAGCTCGGCAAAATCCTCTGCGGCTCCCTTCGCCTCCGGCAGTACCAGCGTTCCGATCCGGATCGGGCAGTTTTCATCCGAAAGCAGGTCCAGGAGTCCGCTCAGATGATCGCTGTCCGGATGCGTCACGAACCAGTAATCCACCCTTGAGATCCCGCTGTATTTGAGAAAAGGGCCCAGCTGGTATTCATATAGCTGATCCTTCGAGCTGCTCCCGCCGTCGATCATAAAGACCGCCTCTTTTGTTTCGATACAGAGCCCGTCCCCCTGCCCCACATCCAGCATCGTCAGGCGGAAATCCGGCCGGCTCCGGCCCAATAGCAGAAAAAGACACAGAATGCAGACTGCACTCTTGACCAGCAGGAGCTTCACCGGTGTGACCCCTTCCGCTTTCCTTCCGCACTTTTCCAAAAGCTTCTTTACAAGACGAAGATCTGCGGCGGTCAGCGCAATATAGATCAGATGACACAAAATGATCTTCCACTCGGGAGGCCTTCCGGCAATATAAGTACTGAAAGGAAGCTCCGCGATACGCTCGCAGAGAAAACGGTAGAGGGAAAGCACCAGATGACAGGGATAGCCCGCAAGGCTTCCCAGCGGAAGATAAAGAAATCCCAGAGGCAGCATGAGCAGCGCGGAAAGCATGGCTACGCTCATGAGCGGGATCACGAGAAGATTTAGGAAGACTGCGAATACCGGCATTTCAAAATAAAAAGCCAGGATCATCGGCAGCGTAAAGAGCGTGACGCCCACGCTGCCGAGCAGCGCGGACAGTAAGGCGTGAAGCTCCTTTCCCGAAGCCCGCAGTTCTCCCCGGAGGGCCGGTGCAAAGACCGCGATCCCGAAGACTGCGCCGTAAGAAAGCCAGAAAGATGAAGTCAGGATAAGATACGGATTGCTCAGCACCGTACTGGCTGCGGAGATCCCCAGTGCCGTCGGCAGATCATAGCTCCGCCGCTCCGCATCCGCTCCCGCCATCAGCGCAAACATGATGAGCGCCCGGATGGTAGACGTCCCGGCTCCGGTCAGTATCGCATAATTCACTAATACAAAAAGTGCGATGAGGGCCGAAGGCAGGATCGGAAGACTGCTCTTCCTTAACAGACGGTACAGGCCCATGCCGATCAGGGAGATATGAAGACCGCTGATGGCAAGGATATGTGAGATGCCGTTGATGCGGTACAGTTCCTTCAGTTCCGGCGACAATTCCCCGCGATCCCCCAGTACCATGGCCTTTGCCACGGCAGCATCCTCTTCTCCGAGCATGCTGCCGTACAATTCCCCGCATTCACAGCGCAGCTGCCAGAGTCCCTCTCTCCAGCCGTCATAGCTGTCGCTCAGAAGCCGGAAGCTTTCAACGTTCATCCGCGCGCCGTATCCCTGGTACAGATAATAGCTGTACAGATCAAACTCTCCCGGGTTGGTGGCATGCGGATAGATCCATATGCTTCCGTATACCTCTACCCTTGCGCCGATCGGCGGCTCCGGACCGTCGACCTCACAGATGAGCCCCCACTTTAATTCTCTTGTTTTTGGATCGGCCCCGGCGATGCCGCAGGCTTTCAGGCAGAATAGCCGACTGTCCCCTTTACGCTCTTTCTTTTCAACGGTCCCCGTAACACGCAGCATTTTGCTGCTGCGTTTTTCGTAAGGATTTTCCGGTGGTGGTGAAAAGTGCAGCACGAGTCTTGCTGCGAAAAGAAAAAGCATGCAGAGGAGGAATAAAGGTCTCTTCATGAAACTCCCCTGTTCTTTTATGCTTTACTCTCTCCGGCCGGATCGCCGGAAGGCTTTTATTCTTCGATCAGATCCAGATTTCTCGAATACTGCCGGTTCAGATCCAGCAGCTCGCGGAACATGGTATTGCTCTCACCATTGATGAGAAACTGCACGCTGCGAACACTGCCCAGTTCGGACAGGGAATTCACGATACTGTACAGACTCACCTCCGGCTTGGCACTTCCGTAAGGCTTTAAGAAGGTCTGGTCCAGATTGACATAGCAGACCCCTTCGTCATTTGTAACGGACAATATCCTGGTATCCTCCGGGATCACGGGATGGCAGCCTTCCTCCTTTGTTCCGGCGATGAGCTGTTCCACCACAAGCTGCTCGGGAAGGATATTCTGCTCATATTCCACGATACGCCTGCAGCTTTTCAGCCTGTCCCCGTTCTCGTTGGCAAAATAAAGAGTCAGTTCCGTACGCCGTATGCTGTCTTCCATACCGCTGTCATTGAGCACAAAGCTGTCCACCTTCATCATCCCGGCCGGGATCCCGACGTCATCGATCAGGGGCTGTCCGTCCACGAGTATGCTCACGCCCTCCACGCCGGCGACCTGTGCCAGCGTCCGCACCAGCGCTGCCCGCACAAGGATCTCGGTCCCGGCATCCAGGCGCTGATAACCTGCATCCAGCGAAAGCACCAGCTGGTCACCTTCAAAAGCGTAATCACGCAGCGAAAATCCCATCTGCAGAGGTGCGCTGCCCGCACTGCCCTCCGGTACTCCGGAAAGCTGCCGCAGCAGCTCATCGATCTGTTCCTCCCTGGAGCTTTCCGTACATTGATAGTATTTCTCTTCCAGTGCCGTCTCGCCTTCCGTCAGATAATAGACCTTAAAGCCCGATCTCTCCGGCATTTTCTCTTCCTTTGCACCGCAGGCCGTAAATACGAAAAGCAGTATCAGAAGGATCGATATGTATTTCCGTCTTCCTGTCTTCATGCCTTCTCCCCTGTATCACGGATATAAACGAGCGGCAGCTGGATCGTAAACGTCGTCCCCTCTCCCATAACGCTTTTCACATCGATGGAACCGCGGTGCAGAAGAATGGTTTTCCTTGTGATCGCAAGCCCGAGTCCCGTCCCGCCGATCTCTTTGGAATGGGATTTGTCCACACGGTAAAAACGTTCAAAGATATGTGCCTGTTCCGCTTCCGGTATGCCGGTTCCGGAATCGCTGATCGTCAGCTTCATATACTGATGATCCGCATCCAGCACGATGCGTACCCAGCCCGGACGCTTATTATACTTGATCCCGTTCTCGATCACATTGGTGATGGCCAGAGTCATCTTTACGGGATCCATATCGGCGCTGACGGAACGCTTGCTGTCCAGGATCAGATCCACCTCGCTTTTTCGTGCCAGCGGTCCCAGACGCTTTGTGATCTGCTCAAGAAGTGTATTGACATCCACGTTTTCCACATGCAGGGCGCTTCCGCCCTGTTCCATGCGCACCAGTTCCAGCAGGTCCGTGATGATCTCGTTTTCGCGGTCCACCTCGGCGCTGATATCCTGCATGAATTCCTTATACAGCTCGATCGGCACATCCGTCTGTGTGTTCAGCGAGTCCGCCAGGACCTTGATGGAGGCGATGGGTGTCTTCAGTTCATGGGAGACATTGCTCACAAATTCCTGCCGCGAATCATCCAGTACCTTCAGTCTGCCCCGCAGGGTATGAAAAGCATCGACGATCTGCTTTGTCTCGCGGTAATCCGATACCACCGGCAGATCCTGGTCAAAGCTCACCACATCGTCCATTGCTCTTGCCACGCGTTCAAAAGGCCGTACCAGAAGCGAACCCAGTAAGGCGGCCAGGAAGATGGCGCTGATCAGGATCAGCAGCCCGATCAGAAGGCTCCTTCTTTCGGCCTCCTGTGCATAATGCTTCATGGTATCCGTGGAAGCGTTCAGCAAGATCACACCGAGGGTCTGCTCGCCCTCTTCGCTCTCGCGCGTTCCCACCACAGGCCAGGCCATGCGGATCCGGTCCGCTCCTTCATCCCTGCGCACGAGCTTCTTCCCGCGCCAGGCCTCGATCACATTACGGTCGATGAGGATCCTGCCGACAGCTGTCTGCCAGGTATCGGCTATGATATGAAAACCGGAATCCACAACAAGAACCCTGCCCTCACACCGGTCGGAAAGCTGTTGAAGCCTGGAATTTACCGCTTCCGAGGAGACCCCGTCAAAGAAATCCGCTTCTCGCATGCGGTCGCCGCAGATACGAAGTTCCACGCCGAGCTGCACCGCATACTGCTCAAGCTGCCTTCCGTAGAGATTGTACAGCATCCCCATACGCATCACTTCGGCAGCCAGCACTGCGATCAGAAGCAGGATCAGAAAGACGCGCAGCCGGAAACTGCGCAGAAAGCCAAAGATCTTCATGCTTTATAATAATATCCCACACCCCATTTAGTCTGGACATATTTCGGAGAACCGGGGTTTTCCTCGATCTTTTCACGAAGACGCCGCACATGCACATCCACCGTGCGGGGATCCCCATGATATTCCGGGCCCCAGACCATATCCTTGAGCATATCCCTGCTGAACACCTTACCCGGATTGGTCACCAGAAGCTCCAGTATGTCGTATTCCTTCGTGGTCAGATTGATCTCCGTCCCCCGGATAAAGAGTCTGCGGTTATCGATCTCGAAACGCAGATCTCCCTTTTCGATCAGTTTCTCTCCCGCTTTGGGGGGTGCGGCTTTTTTGCGGGAACGGCGGACAAACACCCTTATCCTTGCTTTTACCTCCAGGATATTGAAGGGTTTGACAATATAATCGTCGGCGCCGGATTCAAAGCCCATGATCTTGTCCATGTCATCGCCTTTTGCCGTAAGAAAGATGATGGGCACATCGGAAAATTCACGGATCCGCCGGCAAAGCTCCATCCCGTCGATCTTCGGGAGCATCAGGTCCAGAAGGATCAGGTCGTAGCTGTTGCTCTGTGCAAGCGCCAGCGCCTCTTCCCCGTCATACGCCGTATCGGTTTCCATGCCGTCCTGTTCAATACTGTATTTCAAACCCTTGACGATGGCTTTTTCATCATCAACGATCAATATCTTTTCTGCCATTTTCTTATCCCCCGCAAAACTGCCGCTGCCGTTTTCCGGCCGGCAGGATCAGATGCTTTCACTTTACCGTGATCAGATCCTTCAATCTTTGAAAAGTCCCTTCTCCGATCCCGGATACATTTTTGATCTCCTCGATCGCGCCAAACGGTCCGTTTTCTTCCCGATAGGCCACAATGGCCCGGGCTTTGCTCTCGCCGATGCCGTTCAGCCGCATGAAATCCTCGACGCCTGCTCTGTTGATATCCAGCTTTCCATCCGCGTCAAACGGCGAACTCCCCTCTTCCGCAGCTGTTCCGCCTCCGGCACGCAGGGCCTCCGCTTCCTCCAGACTGGGGATATGGTATTGTTTCCCGTCCTCCAGCACTTCGGCCAGATTCATATACTCCTGATCCGCATCCGCGGAAAAACCGCCCGCCAGCTCCACCGCCTCAAAAAGACGGCTCCCCTCCGGCAGTTCATAGACGCCGGGCCGCAGGACCGAACCGCTGACATGTACACAGAAGATGCGTACATCCTCCACGGCGCGAAACGCCGCCGGCTCCGATACCGTCTGCATCTCCCCGCCGTCACTATCCATCTGTTCATTCAGATAAGTCTGTGCGGAACCGCACCCGAACAACGTCAGCAAAAGCATGCCGAACACCGGCAGACATATTATATTTTTCATGATCTGCTCCTCTTCCCCTCAGGGAAAAGGCCTTCTCAGAGATCATTTTTATAGTATATCAGTGCAGATCATCTTGCAAGTGTTTTTTGCTGACAGATCCGCACTGCCGGTATTTCCCTTATCCCGCAGCCGCTCCGCTGTTTTCGTGAAAAAGTATTATTTCTCCTTTTCCATCTGGAGCCTCATCTGCTCATCCAGGCTTTTCAGACTCTCCTCAGGATCCGCCCCGTTCCACACACGGGTATAGGCCATTTCCAGTTCCATCCAGAAATTGCTCAGCGTGATCATTTTCGGCAGCGACGCGCTGTCCATATAGATCATGCGCACCACATCGCGGGCGCCGGTTGCTTCATCCTGCGCGCCGCCCATGCAGGGCAGTTTGCCGGTACGGTCATAAAGCGTGACCGCCGACTCGTACATGATATATTCCGCAAAGATATTGGCCTCGTCCGGATGCTCGCTGAAGCCGTTGACAACCACGCAGCTGGTGGTGGAAAGACCGCGGGCGCTGTGTTCGTTGTCCACGCCGGGCAGAGGCGCCACGCCGTATGACCATTTAAAACTCCCGTCGCTCAGAGCCCGTTCTACCGTTGCCAGGGCATCGGTCGTCACGATGGTAAAGAGGCTCTTTCCTTCAAGGAAATCGGAGAGGACCTTTTCATAGCTGCTCTCATCCGATTCGATGGAGAAGAATTCATGCAGGCTCCGGTAGGCCTCCATACAGCGAACGCTGTCATCATTGCAGATGTCCAGCTGCGTGGGATCGTCACCGCAGGCACCGGCCACGTTCATGTAGGCGCCGGTAAAGAAATAATTATAGTAGATATCCGACACATCCCAGAGGAAGAAGTTCTCCATGCCCTCCGGTGCACCGTGGTTCGAAGCCAGCGCCCGGATATCTTCGATGCTCTCGGGGATCAGCTCATGTGTCCGCTCCTCGACGGCAGCCTTCCAGCTTTCTTCCGTATAGCCCTCTGGAGTGCCCGCATCGGGATCATAGACCAGGGAATGACTCTCGGGATCATATTCTTCGCCTTCCTCGGTTCCTGCCAGTTCCGCGCGCAGCTCCGCATCCGCCATCTGTGAAAGATAGGTGGAATTGTACAGAAGAAATGCCGTTTCGTAATAAAACGGATATGCGATCTGCTTTCCGCGATAGGTCACGGCGTTCATGGCGATCTCGGGATAATTGAAGCTGTTCAGTACATGCTCGGGATCCTCGACGGGCATCGCCGTGCCGGCCAGAGCTGCTTTTTCCAGCGAGTCGGAACCGATGATGAACAGATCCGGCGCTGCCTCCTCATCGCTGACGGAAGCATTATAGATCTCGTCCACATATTCAAGGCCGGTCTTGAGGACCGGCTCCACGCGCACGCCTTCCGCATCAAGACAGGCGATCGCC
>JAEEGL011886810.1_pt1 | contig 36560 bp, 32 predicted proteins | sample 9134231 | NCBI WGS metagenome assembly JAEEGL01 (sample SAMN16246548, study PRJNA631951) | gut metagenome | biome: gut microbiome; feature: rumen; material: fiber-attached | host: Bos | place: Iran: Karaj | collected 2018-10 | reverse complement strand
TATTCAAAACATACTAAAACATTATTTCCTTGACAATACCGCAAAACCAAACTTATCATATTTACATAAGGAGTAAAGTACATGGATTTTACAACCAATCAAATAAGAAATGTTACAATTTCAGGTCATGGGCAAACAGGTAAAACAACCTTATTTGAACAGTTATTATTTGCTGCCGGAGCAATTCCAAAGGCAGAAACAGCCGGAACCGGTAAAACCGTAAGTGATTATACACCGGAAGAAACCGAACACAAGATTTCTATCTATTCTTCTCTGGCACATATTACCTGGAAAGATAAAAACATAAACATTTGGGATACTCCTGGATCCTCAGACTTTGTCGGTGAAGTAATCTCCGCATTCAGATCAACTGAAATGGCTCTTATGCTTGTTGACGGAAGAAACGGAGCACAAATTGAAACTATCAAGCTGTGGCGCGAACTTGACCGCAGAAACAAGCCTCGTATTGTATTTATCAACCGCTGCGAAGAAGATCGTACTGATATAAACGCAATCAGTAAGGACATTCACGACAAATTCAGCGTAGAAACCTGTCCTGTTACAATTCCGATGGGAACAGGCGGCGCTTACAAAGGTGTAATCGATGTACTTAAGGGAAAAGCTATCGTATTTGATGCAAACGGCAAAGAACAAGAAACGGACATTCCCGCTGAATATGATGACGACTACAAAAACGCTCTCGGAATCCTTGCAGGTGCTGCAGCCGAAGGTGATGACGATCTCCTTGTAAAATTCATTGATGAAGGTGAGCTTACACAGGACGAAATTATAAAAGGTCTCAAAATAGCTCTTGAAAACAACAGAATCGTTCCGGTTTTCTGCGGAAGCACAATCAAAACTTCAGGTATGAAAACACTTTTGGACTTTATAGCAGATATCGCACCGAGTCCGGAAAACAAGATTGAAACAACAATGAATCAGGAAGGAGCAGAAGACTCTGTAAAAATTGATCCTTCCGCATCAATGTCGGCTCTGGTCGTAAAAACATCAAGCGATCAGTTCTCAGGACGACTTTCTTACATCAAAGTTATTACAGGTACACTTGCTTCGGAAACGGAAGTATTTAACCTTGCAGAGGGCAGAAAGGAAAAAATCGGTAAATTGTACCGCTGTCTGGGTAAAAAACTGGAAGAAGTAAAATCTCTTGCAGCCGGTGATATAGGTATAGCCGCAAAACTGAGCCTCACACAGACAAGCGATACTCTGTCAGCCGTGCAGACTGCAGTTCCGTTCAGACGTCTGCGCCACCCTGAACCGATTTTCTCTATGGCGGTTTCCGCAAAAGAAAAGAAAGACGAAGACAAGATGAGCGAGCTTCTCAGCAAATATGCCGCAGAAGACCGGACTCTTTCATACAAGTACAACGTTGAAACAAAGCAGAACGTTCTTTCAGGAATGGGTGAACTGCACATCAACATACTTTTGAAGAAAGTTCAGAATCAGACAAAGATTGAAATTAACACCGCAATTCCACGCATTGCCTACCGCGAAACAATCCAGCGCAAGGCACAGGCGGAATATACGCACAAAAAGCAGTCGGGCGGACACGGACAGTATGGACGTGTTGTTCTTGCCATCGAACCGCTTGCGCGCGGCGAAGATTTTAAATTTACAAATGCCGTTTTCGGCGGTGCAATTTCCAAGGGCTACATTCCAGGCATAGAAAAAGGTGTCCGTGAAGCAATGGAAAACGGCGTTTCAGCAGGTTATCCGGTTGTAGACGTTGGCGTTACTGTTCTTGATGGTAAGGAACACCCGGTAGACTCTTCCGAAATGGCGTTCAAGATTGCCGCCCGCAATGCGTTCAGAGATGCAATGCGTAACGCTGGTCCAATTTTGCTCGAACCGATAATGAACCTGACGGTTCTGGTAGAATCAAAATACCTTGGTGACATTATGTCCGATTTATCTACAAAACGCGGTAGAATCCTTGGACAAAGTCCTATCGGCGGTGGTATTGAAGAAATCCGCGCACAAGCTCCTCAGTCAGAACTGCTGCGCTATGCAATCGACCTGAGATCGCTGACCAGTGGTACAGGAAGTTTTGAAACTTCTTTTGACCATTATGATCCGATTTCTGGAAAAATTGCCGATGATGTTATTAAGGCCGCAAAAGAATTCATTACTGTTTCACAGACGGATGAATAGCGGAATAAGATATGGGATAAAAATCTTATCTCATGCAATTTTAATAATTCGCTAGTTGATATTTTATATTTTTGTGGTATACTTTGAAGTAAGCTACAATATTATCATTTAGCAAAATATGGAGAAAAACATGAAAAAATCTTTATTTGCAGTAACAGCCATTCTTGTTTCATTGTTCCTGCTTGTTTCCTGTGCATCCGGTTCAAAAAAAGCGGTAGCAAAGGAAGAACCGATGAAAGTTACCAATACAGAACCAAAACCAGCTTCAACAAAGGCTCCTGATACAAATGGCACAACAGCAAAGCCAACTTATATCGATTCAGGTATTGACAACATAAATGAATCCGGTAGGACTGTAACAGATGACAGTGCTAACCAGGACAAACTTCAGATGCACGTTGTTGAATCAACTGGAATCGCAAAAGAAGGTTCAACACCATCAAACGCAAATTCCAACAATGAATATGCAAATGATGTAGCAGATAAAAATGCAACAGGACTTTCTGACTCAAACAGTACAGGTACAAATGGTACAGCAGCTTCTTCTTCAGGCAAAACAGCCGCCACATACACACACCCAAGAGGACACATTGTTCTTGACAATGCACAGTTCTACACAGTAAAACGTGGCGACGTTCTTATTCTTATTGCAGAACGTTTCTATGGCAATGGTAAAGGTAACTACTTCCCGTTCATTATTGCCGGAACAGAAGATGAAATTACAGATGCAGATCTGATTGAAATCGGACAGAAACTTACAATTCCTGATCTTCAGAAAGCTCTTTCAACAGAAGAATCACGTGATTACGTAAAACAGACATTCTATTCTGTTGCTGACAAATACGACAGCAAGGGAAAACCAGGAATGGCTGCACAGCTGAGAGCAATTGCTGCCGGTCTTTAATCCGCAGTAACTGCTTATTAACTACAAAAGGGGTAACATTACGTTATCCCTTTTATTTTATCCAGTGGAGAATAGTATGAGCACACCGCACAACAAAGCACAAAAAGGACAGATTGCAGAGGCAGTATTATTGCCAGGTGATCCACAAAGAGCCAAACACATAGCCGAAACATACCTGCAGAATGCGGAATGTTATAACGATGTAAGAGGAATGCTCGGTTTTACCGGGACATATAAAGGCAAAAAAGTTTCGGTTCAGGGAACAGGAATGGGACAACCCTCACTTTCCATCTATGTAAACGAACTTTTTCAGTTTTATGATGTGCAGCGGGCAATCCGCGTAGGAACATGCGGTGCTGTAAACGAGCAGACAAAAATCCGCGACATAATACTTGCCATGGCCGCATCAACAGATTCTTCACTCAATACATACCGGTTCGGCGGCAAGCACTTTGCTCCGGCAGCGGATTTTGGCCTGCTTCATGCGGCATACATCGCTGCTGAAAAGCAAAAACTTTCTGTAAAAGTGGGAACTGTCGCATCATCAGATATGTTTTATGATGAAAAAAATTCCTGGAAGCTATGGGCCGAATACGGCGTTCTTGGTATAGAAATGGAAGCGGCGGAATTGTATACCCTCGCAGCAAAATACCGCAGACAGGCACTCGCAATTCTTACAGTTTCCGACAACATCGTAACGCATCAGGAAACAACACCAGAAGAACGTCAGAAAACATTCAACGCAATGATTGAAATTGCGCTTGAAACAGCAATTTCCTAAAATGAACGTCCGGACTCAGCTTGCAACAACCTGAGTTTCGGACAGCAACTCATTGTAAGTTTCAATTACAAGCGCAACCTTGGCACACATCCTCGGATCTTTTGTAAAGAATGCAAACATAACGTCCTGCAGGTATATCTGAAAATTGCTGCCCGGCGTGAACGGGATATAGCGGAGCAGAGACGGATCAAAATGTATTAGCGTTTCTTCTCTGAATAATTTACCCATATAGGTATAACCTTTTTCAGTCAGATGAAGGATACCGTCCCCGGCTTTTTCAATTCCTTTTGTCTTTTTTACCGTAAAATCGTTCTCCGCAAGCTTTGTTTCAGAAGCGGAAAGTACTGCAAGTTTTACCGGAATCTGCAGATCAAAGTTTTTTTCCGTAATATGTCTGCTTTTTTCTGTATCACGCTGGTAATTGTACCATATACCGATGTGCTTAAAATAAGATTTACCTGTCTTCCAATCGAGATGTCCGGTTTCAGTATACTCCGCACGTGTTCCGCACTCAGTACAAAAAATGTCATTACCCTTTGTTTTGAGTGTTAACTCTTTTTTGCAGCAAGGACACATATAAAGAATATTTGTTAAGCCTTCTGCACGGTTGTGTCCTTTATAAAGCCAGCCGGTTCTTTCCTGTTCTGCGAAACTGTCAACATAAATACTCTTTGCAATAATTTTATCGATTTCTTCCACATCGGTTTTTTCAATCTCCTCGGGTGTGAGAGCAACTGAAATCTCAAGTTTTATTATTCCGTTGCAAAGATTTTTTCGCCATGGATTGTCACACAAATAATTGCCGCTGGATTTTATAACAAAAACCGGTAGTTTTGCCTTTTTGATTAGCTTAGAACAGCTTTCGGGCATATCCTTGGAGATTCCGTTTATAACTATCTGACCTTCCGGATACAGGGCAAGAATTCCCTTGTTGCTTATAACATCAAAAGAACCTCGGACTGTCTGCAAATCAGGCTGAAAAAGACTTTTGGGAATAGTTCTTGCAAAGCGCACAAAAAAAAGGTATTTGGACGCAAGCCAATGTTTTCTTGCAACAATAAAGTTTATTCTGCGTGGGAAAAAAGCACGTATTAAATAAATATGATCATAAATACTATGGTGATTACCTACAATAATATACGGGGGTGAAAAAGCAAGCAGTTTTTTCTTAGCTTCAAGTCCTTCAAGAATTGTACCGTCTGAACACTTGAAAACAATTTTTACCTTACGAAAAAGCAGCGTAAGGACAACTACTATGAATCCGAATATGTACCAAACAGGTCTGTTGGGGCGTTTTGTTTTTTTTCTTTTCATAACAGCCAGTCTACTTAATCAGCGAACTACTATAATATTTTCGTTAAAAAATAGGAATTGTCAAGATATTTACAGGTATTTGCAAAGGATTTGTTACATATCTTTAAGTACAACATAAGTTTTTCCAAAACCGCCGTCTTCGGGTGGTGCAAAGTAGTAGTCCTTTACTACCGCACAATGTTTTAAGAAATTGTGCACACCCTGCTGCAAAATTCCGTTTCCTTTGCCATGTATAATAGAAAAATTCTGCAAATGCTGCAAAACAGCCAAATCCATCTGGTGTTCAACAGCCTTCATTGCTTCTTCGTAACGCATACCCAAAAGACGCAGTTCAAACACAGCGGTTTCCGTTCGCTCAGAAAAATCCGCCCCCGGTATACCTCCGCTGTCGGTATTCGCGGCAATCTCAATGCTGATTTTAGGCTTGGTTTCAACAAGCGGAGCAAGCTGCAGCTTTTTCTGGTTTACACTCATTTTAAGTCCGTCAAATTGAACAATCCAGCTGTCTTTTTTATCCTGCCGGATAATCGTACCGCGTCTGCCGTTTAAAAGCACATCAACGTTTTCCGCAAAGTCCTCAGGATACTGTAAATCAGAGTTTTCTTCCGCCTGATAAAAACCTGTATTCTGTAAAGAACGGTCTTTTTTCTTTTTCTTACCGGCAAAACTTTCCTGCCTGCCGTATTTTTCTTCAAGTTCGGCTTTTTGTAACAAAAGCTTGTCTTTTTCCGACTCAAGAATCTTCTTTTCGTTTTCTATCGAATCCGATAAATCAGAAATATACTGTTTAACCTTAAGTGTTTTTTCCCTTGTAATTTCACCCTCTCGAATCTCACGAACAAGGTTTTCAAGCTTTTTGCGGCTCTCGCCGGCAAATTTTTCAAGCTTCCGATATCCCTGCTCTTCAAGTTCAAGCTCTTTCTGTCTGAGCTGAAGCTCTTTAAGATCAACCTTGCGCCTCTTTTCTCGTATTTTCTGTTCTTCGGCTTTATGTTCATTTTCAAGACGCAGCAAATCTTCGTGTTTTTGCGTAAGTCCGCGTATAAGTGCAGAAACATCCGCCTGTTCGGTAACTACATAGTTTCTTGCAACTTTCGAAATACAAGGCAGTAAACCGTTTCGTTCGGCAATATCCAAAGCATGGCTCTCGCCGGAAATACCCATCAAAATCCTGTAAGTTGGCGAAAGAGTGTTAGTGTCAAAATCAACCGAAGCATTCGCGCAAATCTCATGAGTAAATCCGTAGTTTTTAAGAATACCGTGATGGGTCGTGACAAGCACATAGGCTTTCTTTTCAATAAGATAGTCCAGTACTGCCATTGCAATTGCACCACCTTCCTGCGGGTCTGTTCCGCTGCCAAGCTCGTCGAGCAATACAAGACTGTTCGCAGTTGCGTTAGCCGTTATATGGGCGATGTTCTTCATGTGCCCGCTGAAAGTAGAAAGAGACTGTTCCATAGACTGTTCATCGCCAATATCAGCAAAAATATTGTCAAAAACAGGAAGTGCCGTACCTTCAGCGGCAGGAACAGGGAAACCGCTTTGATTGAGGGCAGAAAACAAGGCTGCTGTTTTTAGCGTAACAGTTTTTCCTCCGGTATTGGGTCCCGTAATTATTACAACACGGCAATTTGGCAAAAACACAAAATCAATCGGAACAGCAGACTTTCCAAGCAGAGGATGACGAGCCTTAAGCAGCGTAAAAGGCTTTTCGGCTACAGGGTCCTGCGCAAATGTACATTTCTGCTCAATTCCCCATACAGCCGCCGCAAAAGTTGCATCGAGCATAACCATCTTTTCATGGGCCAGAACAAAATCTTCTTTGAAAGCTCCAAGTTCCCCGACCAGTTCTTTAAGAATCTTGCGAATTTCAATTGAGAGCTGATATTCCTCATGTATGAGGTCATTGTTTTTTTGAACAACATCATCCGGTTCAATAAAAACTGTTTGCCCCGTCTGCGAAACCTCATGCACAATACCCTTGATTCTGCCCTTAAAATTGGCTTTAACGGCAAGAACCTGCCGTTCACCTCGGATTGTAGGCATATCTGACTGCAACGAATCCTTGAAGGCAACATCGGTTGTATAGTTTTTAAGAAGAGCCGCTATATCACGGCGGATTTTGCTTATCGAGTTTTTGATGGCACGGATTTGCGGTAAATCCCGCATTTCTCCCTTTTCGTCAACAATACGGAATATGGCATTTGCAGCATTAGTCAGTGACGGCATTTCTTCCGCAATTGAGAGCATGTTTTTGACAAGAAGTTTTCCGTTCTGAGCAAGCAGTGCGTTTTTTACACTCTCAACCGCACGGCAAAACATTCCGAGCGCATAAACATCGGAGACTTCCAGAACGGAACCTTCTATTCCCAGCATAGGAAAGCATTTTGCGCATGAAGTCCAGCCGCACATTTTAACAGGGTTCTGAAGCTGCAGGAGTTTTGTCCACTCAAATGCAAGAGTTTTAAACGGCATATAGATTTCTGTTTCAGAGGCAGGTTCTATCTGCTCAAAAAAAGACTTTCCTTCCTCACTCATACAAAAGCCGGAAATTGTATCTCGTATTGTATAATAATCCAATAGTTGTAATGTACGTTTATCCATATTGTTTTTAATCTTCCCAACTGCCAGTCTCTATTTCGTTCTTAATCCTTTGCCAGCTTTCGTAGCGTTGTTCCGTAATCACACCGGCATACGTTGCTTCAAGAATTTTACAACCTGCCTCATGGGAATGAGAACATGACAGACCAAAAGAACAAGTACCTACAAGCGGTTCCATTTCCCTAAAATAATAAATCAAATCACCGGAAGGTATTTCATTCAGAACAAATCTGCGGATTCCGGGTGTATCAATTATATCCGCAACAGCATCGGAAGTACCATCAAGCAGCTCAGGATTGATCTGAAGGTGATAAAGCGTTCCTCTCGTTGTAGTATGGGTGCCGCGTTCATATTTTTGCGAAAGACTGCCGGTCCTTAAGCACACATTCAAATCCAAGGCATTTATCACGCTGGACTTTCCTACTCCCGACTGTCCGGTAAAGACGGATTTTTTCCCGTTCAGCGAACGTGCAAGCTGTGCAAGGCCTTCTCCCGTTTTTGCGGAAACACGAAAAACCTTGTACCCGAGTTCTTCCCAAATAGAAAGCATCTCATCGGTATCAGACGAAAACTCCAGATCACATTTGTTACAGACAATAAGAGGTTCTATTTTTGATGCCTCCGCCTGTACAAGCATACGATCCACAAATCTCGGTCTGAACGGAGGAAAATCCGGTGTTGTAAAACAGACTGCATAATCCAGATTCGCTGCCAAAAGCTGTGGCGCCCGTCCTTTTACATTCCACCGCTCAAACACATTTTTACGCGGCAAAAGCGCAGTTATCTGTCCTGTTCCACACTGCATACCGGTATCAATCTCCAAAACATCACCCGGTGCAAGCGGATTATAATAACGTTTGTCCGACTTTAATTTTTTTCCCTTTATTGAACACTGGCGTATTGTTCCATCATCACATTCCACAGAGAAAACATTGTTTGAACCACCGATAAGCGTACCGCGCATGATTTTAATTTTGCCCAAAAAAAACCATCTGTCAATGGGTTTAAAGTATTCCTTTAGTATTGGCGGTATAGTATGCGATTCTTATCCTGACAGTATCAAAATATTTGTAAGAAATAACTAAAATCTCCATTTTTGCCCGAGAAAAATAACCTTTAGGCATGTTTTTATACAAAAGAATTTGACAAAAGGTTTCTTTCAAGTATAATGAAGAAAGGTTATGTCGTACACAATAATTAATGCACCCGCCAAGTTGAATTTAAACCTGTCCGTTTTACCGAAACGGCAGGATGGTTTTCATAACATAGAAAGTATTTTTCAAAAAATTTCTTTGTATGATGAACTGAAAATTAAACCAACAGATGTATCCGGCTGTGTTCTTTCGGTAGAAGGAATGAGCCTGCCGGAATCCAATACAGTTACAAAGGCTTATGATGAATTTGCAAAAGTAACCGGCATAACCACAGGAACTTGTGTTTCCTTAAAAAAGCGTATTCCCAGCGGAGCAGGACTTGGCGGCGGATCTTCGGATGCAGCTGCCATGCTGATTGGACTTGATAACATGTTCAAAACAGGGTTATCCCAGTCAAAGCTGATGCAATGTGCTGAAAAAATTGGAAGCGATGTTCCGTTCTTTGTGCAGACAAGTGCCTGCGCACTAGTCAGCGGCAGGGGCGAGGTTCTCGATCCTGTTACTGCACGCAGTGATTTGCACTTTGTGGTTGTCTATCCTGACGTACACAGTTCCACGAAAGAGGCCTATCTTTTGGTGGATGAATGGAATGAAAAAAAACTGGATTGCAACAAACCTGCGCTAAAAGAATTGGAAGGTATTTACAACAAGCCGGTTGCTGAATGGAGCTTTGTAAATGATTTTACAGCACCCCTTACCTGCAAATACCCGATGATAGCGGAAGCATTGAAAGCAATAAAAGCTGAAGGCGCTTGTTTTTGTGACATGACCGGTTCAGGCTCTGCTGTATTTGGTGTCTTCGATGCACAGAAAAGTGCAGAAGAAGCATATAAAAAGCTTTCATCATACTGGAAAAAGTGCTATTTGGTTAGCGGATGCAGATAGCAGTTCAGCGTGATGGTTGTTCACTAAAATTGTGTAGGAGCAGTACATGCAAATCACTGAGATTCGTATAAGAAAACTTCCTGCTGAAGGAAAACTTAAAGCATACGTCACAGTAACATTCGACAACTGTTTTGTAATTCATAACGTAAAGATCATCGAAGGAAGGACCGGTCTTTTTATTGCAATGCCGAGCAGAAAAACCCGTACAGGGGATTATAAAGATGTGGCACATCCTATAACTCCCGAATTCCGTAATGAACTTCAAAGCAAAATTATTTACGAATACGAAAACTCTCATTTTGACGAAAGTTCAGCACCAGACGAAGATTTTTAATCCGTAGGCAAAAAAAAAGACCGTCTGGAAAAGACAGTCTTTTATAAAACAGACATGGCATCAATTATGCCAAAGCTTTGATAATTGCGCGGTTTGCGGCCATTCTCTTTTCGTTCTTCTTGCAGTTCAGTTTCTGGAGCTTTGTTGTTCTGTTTTTTCTAAAACGTTTAGCAAGTCTCATAAAAATACCTCTTGTTAAAATAGTTGTTATTTATCATATCATTAATTCAATCTTAAGGAAATATACCAGCGTAATTTTCTGCATTAAAACACCATTACAGATTACTCTATTATATCAAATATCTCTCAAAAACCTTGCTTTTTTGTCCCGTTAGTATATATAATAATATCCATCACAAAATGTTTATATCACCCAAAGTATGTGTAAAAAAAGGATACATGCGGAAAGTCGTATCCAAAAAAATTATTTTATTATGCAAAGGACTTTACAAACATGACGGACGAAAACAAACAAAATTTTAAATTTAAAAAGCCGTTCAGGATTATCCTGTTCAATTGGCTAATATATTCTTCACCTGTTATCTTTTTTGTGCTCCAGCTTTATCTGACAAACTATATTCCTTCAAAAGAACTTACAAGCATCATTGTCAAGCCCGAAATATTAATATCAACCTTCGTATCAATCATACTCCCGTTTGTGATTTCAAAATTCTTTTTGTCACGGATGGAAGTCTACGACGGCAGCCCCGAATCAGCTGCAATATGCGATAAAGCGCACAGCCTTTATCCGTCGGTATCGATTGGTACACCACTCATCATTGACCATGTGATTGTTTTTGTTCTTTTGTCCGAAGCCAACTGGTTTTCGTCCGCAAATCTCTCTTTGGCAGTATTCATGCAGATGTTCGGAACAATCAGCCTCGTAAGTCTTTTGTTCTACATTCTTTTCCACGGCGAGCTTGAAGACCAGCTCTCCCCTATTCCTCTTACAAAAGAAAACCTCGGTATGCCGTACAGGACGCGCTTTTTGGTAACAAGTCTTTTTGCAATGACTGGTATCACCCTTGTCTGCGGGGCACCTTTTATCAACGCACTGGAAAAAAATCTGCCCCTGGGCAGTATCCTGTTTACCCGTCTTATACCGACGTTTTTTCTCTGCCTTATTGTAGGAATCATCGATTATCTGGCTTTGACAGGCGATACACTTGTCGCAATCCGAAGAATCGAGCATCTTTCCGAAAAACTCGCCAATGGTGACTACATAAATGCAAAAATTAATGTGCGCAGCCGTGACGAGCTCGGTATCCTCATAAACAACATCAACCAGTTTGCATCCACAACAAAGAGCCTTATTTCCAACATTCAGGACTCTGCCGAAACAACTATAGATACCGCTGCAGCCCTCTCGCAAAATGCCAAGGATACAGAGGAACAGACAGCTTCAATCACAAGCAGTATCAAGAATGTAAATTTTGAGATAGAAAGCCAGACAGCCGGAATTACCGAGACTCAGGCTTCGATTAACCAGATTACGGCAAATATCTCGGTTTTGAACGAGAACATCGAGGCTCAGGCATCCAACGTAACGGAAGCCGCCGCCGCAGTAGAACAGATGGTTTCTAACATCCATTCTGTAACGAACATCCTCGACCGCAATACGGAAACTGTAAAACAGCTCGATGAGGCGGCAAACTCCGGTCAAAAAAAGGTTGACGATGCGGTTACAATTTCCAAGGCTATCCATGCTGAATCCGAAGGCCTTCTCGAGGCAAGCTCCGTCATTCAGAATATTGCAGAACAAACCAACCTGCTTGCCATGAACGCGGCTATCGAGGCTGCTCACGCAGGTGAAGCGGGTAAGGGCTTTTCGGTCGTTGCTGACGAAATCCGCAAACTTGCCGAAGAGAGTAACGACCAGAGCAAGCTTATTTCTACACGTCTTCAGGAGATCGGCAATTCAATCGGTACAGTTGCGGCAAATACCGAACAGATTCAGGCTCAGTTTGAACTTATCTTTAATCTTGCCAATACCGTAAAAATGCAGGAAATGCAGATCATGTCCGCCATGCAGGAACAGGATTCGGGTAGTGCCCAGGTTCTCGAGGCGATGAAAGAGATCAACAACATAACCTATTCGGTAAAACAGAACTCTGAAGAAATCCTTACCGGCAGCAAAGAAATCAATATCGAGATGGCAAAACTTGCGGACGGTACAAGCACCATCAACGATTCAATGGCTGATATGAATCAAAAGACAGATTCGATTGTTACCAACATCGAAAACATCAAGCAGGCAGCCGCATTGAATCTGGAAGCCACAACTAAGCTTCAGACGGAATCATCAAAGTTCAAGATTTATGGTTGATACTTTCCTTTCCCGATAAAAAAGAGCCGTTGTGCGGACAGTCCAATACCGCACACGGCTTCTTTACAAAAACTTTTTGTAATCAATCCTTTGCAAATTGTTTTGACCGTATTTGCAGCAAAAAAACGATCCGCTTTATTTATTTCGCAAAAAATTGTGTAATACAGAGTACAACGCACTCTATACCTATATATTAGGGAGAACCATCAAAAACGGTGTCACACACCATATTTTGCAACTTTCATCAACTCTTTCCAGTAAGAACGGGTTACATCAACAATGTCCGGATCATACCAGCTTCCGGAGCACCTTTTTATTTCTTCATAGCACTCTTTTTCGGAAAATGCACTGCGGTAACTCCATGTTGTCATCATCGCATCAATTGAGTCGCATACGGCAATCAGCCGTGAACCCAGCGGTATTGTGTAACCGGAGATGCCGTCAGAATATCCCTGGCCGTCAAACCTCTCATGGTGATGCAGTACAATTTCGGCAATAGGCGTAAAAGCCGGTACCTTTTTAAGGATTCTTGCACCAATCTCAGGATGCTACTTAATTACAGCAAATTCCGCATCGGTCAGTCTGCCGTTTTTCCGCAAAATTGCATCTGGAATGCCTATTTTCCCAATATCATACAGGTGCGCCGAAAAATGGAAAAGCATTACCTCGTCTTTGGAAAAACCCATGCGTTTTGCAAGCGCAAGTACCATATCACTTACACGCTGAGAATGTCCTTCCGTGTAATAATCACGTTCTTCAAGTGCACTTGTTATGCAACCGATTATTTCATGAAAATCTACAACGCCAAACATTCCCGAAGACAGCCGTATCAAAAAGGACGGTCGCTTTCTTAAAGAAAAGAACGTAATTGACAACCGCGAGGTTCTGCTCAAACTGAACGATATTGCAGCCGAAAGAAACCAGTCCCTTGCGCAGATGGCACTTGCCTAGATTCTTAAGGATTCGGACATCACTTCGGTTTTGGTAGGCGCCTCAAGACCGTCACAGCTTATCGACAATATCAAGGCTCTCGAAAACACGAACTTTAGCAAAGAAGAACTCTCCGCCATAGACAAGCTGACAGTCCTCTGATTTTGCGATTTGTAGGATTGGTATTTCCCATTAGAAAAATTTAAAAATACATGTGTTAAAACATTGTCGAAAGCCGTATTTTGATACAGTAAAGCAGTTATTCTTTGTGCCGCATATTACAAAATATCCGGCACAAAGCCTGTTTCTGCAATAAAATCATCAACAGCCGCTTTCTGTAACTTGTACAATAGTTCTCTATCCTTTCCGCCGACAGGTTTTCCGTCTATCTGGCAAACAGGCACACCGTATGTTGCCGAGCAGGTTATCATAACTTCATCAGCAGATAAAAGCTCATCAATCGTAAAAGGTCTTTCTTCTACAGGAACTCCAAGCCTTCCGCAGATTTCTATAAAGTGACGGCGTGCAGTTCCCGGGAGAATAAGATTGTCCAACGGCGGAGTTATAAACTTTCCGTTTTTTAAGATATTTACGTTGTTATGCGCACATTCCGTTACGCGTTCACCACGATGAAAAATGACTTCATCGCATCCTTTTTCTTTTGCTTCCTGGCTTGCAAGAACAGCCGGCAACAGGTCTACGGTTTTTATATCGCAGTGAAAAAATCTGGTATCTTCTTTTGTAATTACTTTCCATGGGTGGCGCAAATCGGTAAGAGAAGCTTCATAAATATAAATAACCAAATTAGGTTTTACTTCCGGAAAAGTAAAACTTCTGACCGAAGTACCCCGTGTAACCTGCCAATAAAGAAAAAGCGGTTTTTCAGAATCAACCTGGTTAACACATTTCTGCAGTTCTGCAAGAAGCTCATCGGATGAAAGCGGCGGTGTTATGCGGACTTTTTTCATCGAATTGTAAAAGCGTTCCAGATGATATTCAGGTTCAAAAATTTTATGATTTGCCGCCATTGTTGCATCATAAACACCATCGCCCAGAAATACAGAGCGATCGTTAATCGGGACAGTCATTTCTTCAATTGAGCTGATTTTACCATTATAATAAGCAAGATTCTTCATAATACCCTTTTCTCAGATTGTCATTAATTATATAACCAGATTTCCATCAAGCACAACTTCTCTGCCTTTTATAAAAACACTCTTTATTCCTTTAGGTGGAAGGTTCGGTTTTGCAAACGTTGCATCAGTTCCAATTTTTGTGCGGTCAAAAATCACAATATCAGCATCATACCCTTCAAGAATATGACCTTTGTTCTTTAAGCCGATAAAATCCGCCGGTAAAGATGTACATTTTCTTACGCCTTCTTCCCATGAAACAAGTTTTCTATTCCTTACATAGTCTTCAAATAAATGAACGAAATTTCCATTTGCGCGTGGATGGGTCTTCCTTTTCCCTCCAGCACCAATTCCATCTGAACCGACAGCCGCAAACGGAAATTTGAATATTCTATCTACAATGTCCTGTCTGCACATAGTGATTGCCATCAATACATTTCCATCATTTTCAAGAAGAAGATTGCAGACATTTTCTGCAGGACTTATATTATTCCTGTGTGAAATTTCTTCAAGAGTAAGTCCGTCAAATTCAGGATATTTTTGATTTGCAACAATTATTATTTCCGAAGCTCCAAGCTGAAGCAGATAATTTTCGTAGCTTGAATCCTTTTCCATTTTTTTTATTATTTCTTTTTTAGTTTCACTGCTTTTTATATATTTCAAAAGTCCTTCAATTCCCTCTGACTGATATTCCGGCGGAAGGAGCTGTGCAAGTGTTGTGCTCCCTTTGTTGGACTGGTACTGATCGCAGATTACTTTTACACCGCGTTCACGTGCTTCAAGAATCAACTTAAGGATTTCATCAGTAAATGCGGCGTTTTCGAGCCCGGATACTTTCAGGTGAGAAATAATCAGTTTGCAGCCAGAGCTTTCAGCAACATGAATAGCTTCTTTTACTGCTTCAACAATATGACGGCTTTCGCTTCTCATGTGGGTCGCATAAAATCCATCATATTCCTTTACAACTTTACAGAGTTCAATCATTTCATCGCTGTCTGAATAAACTCCGGGAATATAAACCAGTCCGCTGGAAAGTCCGAGTGCACCTGCCTCCATAGCTTCCCTAAGAAGGTCCTTCATTTTTTCAATTTCATTTTTTTCGGGCTTCCGGTTTTCCATGCCCATTACAGCAATCCGCAGAGTGCCTTGCCCTACAAGTGCTCCACTCTGAAAAACCGGATTTCGTTTTTTGATGCTGCTAAGATAATTTTGAAAAGTTGTCCAGGTTTTCCATTCTTCATCAAGAGTATCGAATGGAATTACACTGCTGCAGTATTCGCGTAAAATCTGAAAATTTTCTTTTGAGACAGGAGCTGCGCTTATTCCGCAGTTTCCGCAAATAGAAAAAGTAACACCTTGCAGCAATTGTGTCCTTACATATGGATCCAAAACATGCTGCAAGTCGCCATGTGTATGTGTATCTATAAATCCCGGACAAAGCAAATCATCTTTTTGTCCTTTTTTGATTTTTTTTGCCGTTAATGCTGTAGATTTTTGACCTGACTTTTGCACAAAAGCTATTCTTCCATTTTTTATTCCAACATTACCGTTGAAAATCGGCTTTCCACTTCCATCCGCAATATCAATGTCTTGTATCAAATAATCTACAGCATCACTCATAAACAAAATCCTTACAGCTATTATTTGTATTTAGAAAGAATATCTTCATCCCAGCCGACAGGAATAATGCTTCCCTGATACTTGTCGTAAACCTTAAGGGTTTCGTCGGTATGCCATGCGTTTACAACTTTTTCGTAAAGCGCAACTTTTTCCGGGTCTTTTAGATTTTCAGTTTTTACTGCGATGAGACACCAGTATTCAGGAATGATAAGTGTTGTATCCTGAAGGATTGCCTGTTCCGGCTTCAATCCGAAATCAACTGCATAGTTTCCGTTTATAACAGCTGCTGTTACGTCATTCAAAGCCTGTGCTACAAGATTTGCAGCAAGTTCCTTTATTTTGATTTTTACCTTGTAAGTTTCAATATCAGCAACTGTAGGACTGAATGCCGCATCTTTCTTAATGGTGATTAGACCGGCACCTTCCAGAATCTTTAAGGCGCGTCCGCCGTTTGTAACATCATTCGGAATTGCAATTTCATCACCATCTTTAATTTCTGAAACTGACTTTACCTTGTTTGAATAAAAGTGCATCGGGATAAGATATGTATTTCCGATTGCTGTCAGTTCATAACCGTTGGAAGCACAGTCGTTTGCAAAGAAAACTCTGTGTTGCATAGCGTTCAAATCAATGTCGCCGCTGTTCAGGGCACGGTTTGGAGTTACAAAGTCAGAGAACTGTACAATTTCCAGATTGATTCCCTGTTCTTTCAAACTTGCTTTTGCGGGACCAAGAATGTCTTCAACAAGTGAACCGCAGGTTCCAATTTTAAGAGTAACTTCTTTTGTTTTTTTACCTGCACAAGATGTAAATATCAATGCAGTTACCAAAATAATTGTAATAATTGTTTTACTATTGTTTTTCATTTTCTACCTCTTTCGTATCAGATGTCATAACCTTATCCAAACTGTCATTTAGTGTCTAATACTGTTTTTTTATACACAGCTATAGCCTTTGCCTATAACGCGCATCTTCTGCTTTTTTACTCGTACAAGCCTTTGCTGAAATACCGGTCACCGCGGTCAGGAAAGACAACAACAATGTTCAGTTTTTTGCCAGTTCCGGTTACCTTACCCGCAATTTCTTGCGTCAGTTTTTTTGCCGCGGAAAAAGCTCCACCGCTTGAACTGCCGGCAAAAATCCCTTCACGCCGGGCAAGTTCCCGAGCACCCTCAAAAGCATCCGAATCATTGATTTTTATTATTTTATCAACAAGTGTCATATCCATTGTTTCGGGGATAAAGTCATTGCCTATCCCTTCAATGTTGTACTCGCCGTGTTCGCCGCCGCCCATTGTAGAACCGACGGGATCTGCAAGAACACCTTTTATTTCCGGATTTTTTTCTTTTAAGTACCGCATAATTCCGGCATAAGTGCCGCCGCTGCCGGCTCCTGCCACAAAATAATCGATTTTACCGTTAAGGTCGGTATAAATTTCAGGACCTGTTGTTTTGTAATGCGCACGCGGGTTTGCAGGATTTTTGAACTGCTGCAATGCTACAGCCCCGGGTATACTTGCGCGTATTTCTTCCGCTTTTTTGGCAGCACCAAGCATACCTTCTTCGCGAGGAGTATTTACAATCTGCGCGCCAAGGGCTTTCATCAAAGTCTGCTTTTCCTGACTGAACTTTGTAGGTACTACAAAAATAACTTTGTAGCCCTTTTTTAATGCTGCAAACGCAATGCCAAGCCCTGTGTTCCCGGCAGTTCCTTCAACAATTGTTCCGCCAGCTTCTAATACTCCGCGCTGTTCAGCGTCTTCTATCATTTCGCGTCCGACGCGGTCTTTTACACTGCCTGCCGGATTCATCAATTCAAGTTTTGCAAAAAGATTTATGCCTTGTGGCATTCCGACATTTGAAAGCCGTACAAGCGGAGTATTCCCGATCAATTCCTGCATCGAGTCGTAAATCATAATGCAGCCTCTTGTATTGCCTGCTGCAGATCCGCAATCAAATCATCTGCATTTTCAATGCCTACAGAAAGCCTTATTAAACCGTCCGTAATTCCTACTTTTTCGCGGATTTCTTTCGGAATACTTGCATGTGTCATACTTGCAGGATGGCAGGCAAGGCTTTCAACACCGCCAAGACTTTCTGCAAGCGCAATCAGACCAAGCGAAGAGAAAAACTTCTTAAAATCATAGTTTTCTTTAAGTTCAAAACTGATCATCGCGCCGCCGTTCTTAGCCTGCTTTTTATTGATTTTATAGCCCTGAGCAGTTTCAAGTCCAGGATAATAAACCTTCTTGACCGCCTCGTGTTTTTCAAGCCATTTTGCAATCTTAAGGGCATTATCTGTATGGCGGTCAAGACGGACGCCAAGAGTTTTAATTCCGCGAATCAAAAGGAAAGAATCAAACGGACCCAGAACACCGCCTGTCGCATTCTGAATAAAGGCGAGCCGTTCTGCCAAAGTTTTGTCGTGAACAACGGCAAGACCAGCAACAACGTCACTGTGCCCGCCCAGGTATTTTGTTGCACTATGAACTACAATGTCGATTCCGCTTTCTATCGGGCGCTGCAAGTACGGGGTCATAAAAGTATTATCTACGATTGAAAGGATTCCGTGTTTTTTAGCAATATCCGCAATGCCAGACAAGTCTGTAATTGTCAAAAGAGGATTTGCCGGCGTCTCTACAAGAATTGCCTTTACATCAGGAGAGACTTTTTTATCCAAGGATTCTAGATTTGTTGTATCTTCTATTGAGTAACCAATACCGAAATTCTTGAATATTTTGTCCAGCACGCGGAATGTTCCGCCGTATACGTTGCTCGAAATTATGATTTTGTCACCGCTTTTGAATAATGAAATAACAGCTGTCAATGCTGCCATTCCCGAACCGAATGCAAAACCGTGCGTACCGCCTTCCAGTTCTGCTATCAAGGCTTCCAATGCTGCGCGGGTCGGGTTACCGGTTCTGGAATATTCCCAGCCCTTATTCTGACCGATTCCCTGCTGCTCGTAGGTGGAGGTCTGATAAATTGGAACATTTACAGCGCCTGTTGTCTCGTCGCCATAAATACCACCATGAATCAAAGCCGATTCAATTGATTTGTAATTTTTACCACTCATATTTTATGTCTCCTTATATGTAAAAAAAAATCCGTCGGCTCAAAAAAAAACAAACCGGCGGATTAAAACTGTGCTCTCAATGCGATTAAAAAAGGTTGAAGCAACACTGATGTCCCGCCGTATTTTTACAACAGGAACAAAGGGAAAGATTATAGTCTTGGAGGATTCTTGAATCTTTAATAATATTACCTATCAACATGATAGGTTAACCTTACAACAAATACCCTACCATGTCAATAGGTTTTTATAAATATATATAAAATCAGGTTCGTGGGGTGATCTTTTTTCGGATATCACTGAGACGGTTCAAGGCCTCGTTCAAGGTTTCATCCTTTTTTGCAAAGTGGATGCGCACATAGCGGTTTTCGTTCTCGCGGAAAAATGATGAACCTGGAACTGTACCTACACCTACATCGCGTGCAAGAATCTCGGCAAACTCAAGGTCGCTTTCATAACCGAACTCGCTGATGTCTATCATTATGTAGTAAGCACCCTGCGGTTCCGTATGGGGCAGTCCGATGTCGCGCAATCCCTGTAAAAACAAATTGCGTTTATGTGTATATTTTTGCTGAAGGTCAGCGTAGTATGCGTCATCAAAGCGCAGGCCCGTAACTGCGGCCTCCTGCAACGGAGCTGCTGCGCCTACTGTCAAAAAGTCGTGAACCTTTTTGATGCGTTCGGTTACTTCGGGGTTTGCCTGCGTATAACCGAGACGCCAGCCTGTAATCGAATAGGTTTTAGAAAGCGAGTTGCATACGATTGTACGGTCCCTCATACCGGGCAAACTTGCCATATAAGTGTGAATAAACGGTTTGTAAAGGATGTGTTCGTAAACCTCGTCCGTTATTACAAAGGAATCGTATTTTTTTGCCAAGTCTGCGATAATCGTCAGTTCTTCGCGCGTAAAAACCTTTCCACTTGGATTTGAGGGATTACAAACGATGATTGCCTTCGGCTTTTGGCGGAAGGCATCTTCCAAAACAGCCGGATCAAAGTTGTAGTCAGGTGGAACAAGCGGTACATAAATAGGCTGCGCATTGCTTAGGATTGTGTCGGCACCGTAGTTTTCGTAAAAGGGCGAAAACACGATTACCTTGTCGCCGGGATTAGTAACACTCATCATCGCCGCCATCATCGCTTCGGTAGAACCGCATGTAACAACCAGTTCTGAGTTAGGGTCCACACTCATACCCGAAAAATACGTTATCTTTGCGGCAAGCGCCTCGCGAAAATTCTGTGCGCCCCATGTTATCGAATACTGATGAAAATCTTCTTTTGTTACCTGAGCAAGCCGTTCAAGAATTTCCCGCGGCGGTTCAAAATCAGGGAACCCCTGCGATAAGTTAATTGCATTGAATTGGTTAGAGATTCTAGTCATTCGTCGAATAACAGAATCTGTAAAATTTGCAGTGCGATTTGATAAATTAGGCATAAAGACCTTCCTGGGCGAGTTTGCAATGCAAACTCGTTAGCTCACGAAGTGAGCGACTCATCCTTCGGATAACACTGTCTGTAAAAGTTGATGTTCGTGTCGAAAGTTGCGGCATATCGGTTCCCCTATTTTACGTAGCTTGTCTTTGGGTTAAGGATTCCTTTTGTATCGAACGACTTTTTGATTGCGTTCATAAGGTCCACATTCTGAGCGGGAGTCTGAGCAAAAAAGAAATCTCTTTTGCTTACGCCAAGACCATGCTCTCCGGAAATAAGACCTCCGGATTCCTTTGCCTCAGCATACAGTTTTTCGAGGTTTGCGTTAAGTTCTTTTTCCCAAACTTCGTTGCTACGGTCGCCCCGTACCACACACAAATGAACGTTGCCGTCGCCTGCATGTCCGAAGCTTATCATCCGCATTCCGCTCTGTTTTTCGAGCTTGTTTACAAATGCGACAAAATCCGCAACACGTGCTATAGGTACAACAATATCGAGCGGTTCCTGCTCACTGACTGCTTCCACAGCCTTTACGAGACAGCCGCGGATTTTCCAGATATTTGCGGCATCAAGTTCCGGTTTGGAGCCGTCAAGTATCATTACACGGCGGCTTGAGTCTTTTAACCCGTCAGAAAGTTTTTGTATAGCGCCGTCAATTTCTGCGGCAGCACCGTCAAAGGTCAAAAGCAGATAGGCTGCAGCTTCAGGGTCAGGATATTTGAGATTCAAGAAATCCTCTCCCAGTTTTACAACCTTGCGTTCTATAAACTCTACGGCAGTAGGATTTGTGTTCTGCCTTAAAATGATGGGCACGGCCTCTATACCGTCTTGCAGGCTATTAAAGCTCACAAGGATACTCTGAGATTTTTCGGGTTTGCCGATTAAGCGGAGGAGACATTTGGTAATTACAGCAAGTGTTCCTTCCGATCCGACAACAATGTCTTTTATATCAAGACCGGTAGTATCTTTTCGGTTTTTTCCGCCGACTGTCAGTACAGTTCCATCTGCCAGAACAAGCTCAAGCCCCATTACGTAGTTGCGGGTAACCCCGTATTTTACAGCGCGCATTCCACCTGCATTTGTAGAAATGTTTCCGCCGATGCTTGCGCGTTTTTCGCCGGGATCAGGCGGATAAAAAAAGCCCAAGTTCTCAACATACTGCTGAAAATCTTCAAGAATTACACCGGGTTCAACCGTTGCCGTAAAGTTTTCGGAATCAATTTCCAAAATACGGTTCATCTTTGAAAAATCAAGAATGATTGAACCGTCATGCGGAACAGTGCTCCCTACAAGGTTTGTTCCTGCCCCTCTCGGAGTAACCGGAATACGGTTTTTATAAGCAAAACGCAGAACCGCGCTTACTTCTTCCGTAGAATTTACAAAAACCAGCGCCGAAGCATTCCCCTTTTTGCGTCCAAGCTGGTCACTAAGGTATTTTTCTTCTATATCGGGCGCAAAAACTACGCGCGAAGAATCCTGAATTAGTGTTGTAAGCTGATTTATGACTGACATGCAAATACCTCGTGAAAAAAAAATATTGCCGTGACAAGCACGGCAACAGCTTTATTTACAGACTATCCGACTTAAAGTTCGTCGATGTCCCATCCTTCTTTGATAAAGTAACCGCCGAAAGTCTTGTTGAAAACGTCTTCTGTTTCCTTTGTCTGGAAAGCCTTGACAATCTTGCGGAAAATCTCAACCTTTGCAGGATCCTTGAGGTCTGCGCCGCGGGCTGCAATCAGGTTCCAGTACTGTTTTTCGTCAACTGATGTGTCTTTGAAAATTGCACTTTCGGTTTTGATTCCAAAGTCAAGCGCATAGTTACCGTTTACGATTGCGGCATCAACGTCTGCAAGGGCTGCCGGAATTGTGTTGGCGGCAAGTTCCTTGATGATTATGTTCTTCGGATTTGAAACAATGTCTGCAACCGTCGGGTTGAATCCTGCGTCTGCTTTGAGGGTGATGAGTCCTGCAGCTGCAAGAACCTTGATTGCGCGACCACCGTTTGTAACATCGTTCGGGATTGCGATTGTTGCTCCGTTCTTAAGCTCGTTTACAGACTTTACCTTTGATGAATAAAGGTTGAGCGGAATGATGAAAGTATTTCCGATTAACTTAACATCATAGTTGTGGCTGCCGGCATCGTTTTCCAAAAAGATTCTGTGCTGGAAGGCGTTCAAATCAATTTCACCGTTAGAAAGTGCGTTGTTCGGTGTAACGTAGTCAGAAAACTGGACAATCTTGAGATTGATTCCTTCTGCTTTGAGAGCTTTTTGAGCCGGTGCCCAAAGGTCTTCGTAGATTGAACCTACAACGCCGAGTTTTACTTCTACGGTCTGTGCTTTTTTATCCTGATTACCTGCTGCAAAAACTGATGAAAATACCAGTATTCCGACTAAAACTATTGTGATGATCTTTTTCATTTTTTATACCTCTTATTTTGCCATTAGGCAGTTTGTTCTAACTCTTACCAAGTTGATAACTAGGTTATACAAAATTGCAAAACTTTGTGCTAATACAAGTTTTGTATCGCGAGTTATAGAACAAAGTTATAACTCGCATTATTTACAATGACAGCGCTTTTTCGTAATTCTTGCGCATACTGTCACAGCTTGCATTGAATTTTTTCTGTTCGTCGGCTGTGAGTTTGAGTTGGATTACTTCTGCAACACCATTCTGATTCAGACGGCACGGAACGCTTGCAAAAACGTCGTGCTGACCGTATTCGCCGTTAAGAAGGGTCGATACAGGTAAAATCCTGTCTTCGTTGCCGAATATCGCCTGAACAACATTTGCAATGCTCGCACCGATACCGAATTCGGTAGAGCCTTTGCCGCCGAGGATTATCCAGCCGGCCTGTTTTGCGCGGGCGGCAATGGAGTCCAAGTCCAGCTTGCCGAAGCGTTCCGGCTGCTCTTTTATCAAATCCAAAAGAGGTTTTCCGCCGATGGTTACATTGCTCCATGGAACAAACTGACTTTCGCCGTGTTCGCCGAGAGCATACGCCTGTATGGACTTTTGCGAGTAACCGGTTTCTTCGCTGATGACACGGCGCACTCTCGAAGAATCTAATGTTGTGGAAGTAGAAAGAATACGCTTTTTATCCCAACCGAGTTTTTCCTGTATATAATGTGTTACCACATCTGCCGGGTTGGAAATATTTACTATTATTCCGTTAAAACCGCTTGCCTTGATTTTTGGAACGATGTCTTTAAGAATGGCAACTGTCGCTCCGAGTGTCTGCTGACGATCATTCTGTCCGGCTGCCATATCCGGCAGAGGACCTGCAGCTACGATAAGAATACCTGCATCCTTTATGTCGTTATATGTACCGGGTTTTACATGAACAGTGCGGCCGAGATATGTGGAAGAATCCTGCAAATCAAGTGCCTGAGCTTCCGCTTTTTTTTGGTCTATATCAATGTAAACAATTTCTTCTGCCAGTCCCTGGCTGATGAGCGCATAACCGCCGTGACTACCGACATGTCCTGCACCGATAATTCCTATTTTTCTTGTACTCATTAATGCATCCCCTAATGTTTGTTGCGTTTGATGATTTTGTTACCGCCGAGCTGAATAAGGTTTACGATGATTACAAGCACAAAAATCGTAAGCCAGGTAACATCAAGCTGGTTGCGGTCGTGACCGTACATAATCGCGTAGTTGCCGAGTCCGCCCGCGCCGACTGCGCCTGCCATTGCCGTAAGACCGATAAGACTTACAAGCGTTATTGTCGTACCGCGAACAAGTGGTCCGATGCTTTCGCGCAGATATACGCGGAATATGATGTCAAGCGGTGTAAGTCCCATGCTTTCGGCAGCTTCTATCAGGCCGCCATCAACTTCAGCAAGTGCGGTTTCTACCTGACGGCTGAAAAACGGAACACAGCCGAAAATCAGCGGAACAATCGCGCCGCGGACTCCGATTGCGGTTCCCATCAAAAGGCGGCTCAGGGGCATAACTCCTGTAAGCAGAATAATGAAAGGAATCGAACGGAAAAAGTTGATGATCTTGTCAAGAATCTGATAAATCACCTTGTTTTCGAGCACTGAGCCTTTTTTTGTGACAGTAAGCACAATGCCGAATACAAGCCCGATAACAAAACTGATACCGCCAGCCCAAACTGTCATTATAAAAGTTTCAATCAGCCCGTTATAAAAGCGTTCCGGGTGCGCTGATACGTTCGGTAATAATGTCTCTAAAAATTCTGCCATAATTATGCCTCCTGTCCTTTCTTCAATACTTCAACACCGACTCCCTGCTGCTCAATATGCGCAAGAGTGCGTTTGACCACGTCATGCTTTCCGCTTACGATTGCAACTGTTCCGCCTATCGGCGCGTCCTGCACAATCTCAACATCCGCAAAAATGATGTTGATTGTTATGTCATACAGGCGCGACATTGCGGAGATAATCGGCTCGGAAACATTCTTTTCGATAAATGTAAACCGTACGAGTGTTTCGTCCGAGTCAAGCTTTACTACCGACGAATCTTCTTCTATCAGTTTTTCTATCTTTGTCAGGTTTGAAGTTGAACGGATAAAGCGTTTTGTAACTTCATTCTTTGGCGAAGCAAAAATGTTGAATACCTCACCCTGCTCAACAATTTTACCGTTCTCCATTACTGCGACACGGGAGCAGATTTCCTTTATAACTTCCATCTGGTGTGTGATTATTACAATCGTAAGTCCAAGTTCTTTGTTCAGCTTTTTAAGCAGAGCAAGAATGGAACGGGTTGTCGTAGGATCAAGCGCACTCGTAGCTTCATCGCACAAAAGAATATCGGGATTGTTCGCAAGAGCGCGGGCAATCGCCACGCGTTGTTTTTGTCCGCCGCTCAGCTGTGAGGGATAAACATTTTCCTTGTCTTTTATTTCTACAAGTTCCAAAAGTTCATGTACCTTTTTGGTAATTTCTTGTTTTGAAAGACCACTGTGTTTGAGCGGAAAAGCAACATTGCCAAAAACAGTACGGCTTTTCATCAGATTAAAATGCTGAAAAATCATTCCTATTTTTTTGCGTTCTTCGCGCAGTTCTTTTGGTGAGAGGCTTAAAAAGTTTTTTCCACGTACGGTAACGCTGCCGCTTGTGGGTCGTCCCAAAAGGTTGATTGTTCGAACCAGTGTAGATTTTCCGGCTCCCGAAAAACCAATAATGCCAAAAATCTCACCCTGCTGAATTGAAACGCTGGCATTTTCTACAGCGTTAAAGCTTTTTTTGTCGTTTGTGAAAGTTTTATTTATATCTTTCAGCTCAATGATTCCTGCCATAAAATCTCCTAAAATCTATTGCCAACTTCTTGGGTAGGTTATACAAAAAAACTATAACTTGTGCTAATACTTGTTTTTTATTGCGAGATATAGAGAAAAGCTATAACTTTTAATTAGCGGTACAGGCTTTGTCTACAAAAGCCGCTATTTCTTTGATTACGCTTATGCGACGACCCAAAAGACCGTGTTCTGTAGGAAACTCGACACGTTTTTGCACGGCTCTTGTTTTATGAGATTCCAGCTGTTTCCAGAGAGGCAGTATCATCTCATTTATTGGAGAGACTGAATCGTAGGCAGCGCCGATCACAAGAAGATTTTTGTCTTTGACCTGCTCAAAGGCGTTAGGATGATAAATTTCATCGCGGTTTACAACAACATCTTCGTATATGGCATCTATTCCGTCTGACTGCAAAATCTTTCCTTCTTCCAGCAGGGAGCGGAAATAGCTTTCTTTAGCGCGGTTCAGATAGCGTGTCGGGTCGTAGGGTGTGAGCATGATGATACCGCGGATCCAGTCAAGCTTGCGTCCCGCATTCAAAGCCGAATTTGCGCCCATACTATGACCGAGCAAAAAGATTTGCGACGGGTCTACGTTGTATTTTTCTGTAAACTCCTGTGAGTGCGCGTACTCTGCAAGATTCTGTGCATCTTCGATGCAGTTTGTGACAAGGTATTTGCCCTGACTACCCCATGCTCCGCGGTTGTGCGGGACAATCACCACACAACCTATTCTGCAGAGAGCATGTGAGATGTCATCATTACGGGCCGTACCCGGAAAACCATGCAGCATTATTACGCATGGATGCGGCTTTGGCTGGTTTGCAGACGGCCACATTATCTCGCCGTAAATGTGAGAGCCGTTGCTCACAAAGTCTAGCGTCGTGTAATCGGGCAAGGCTGTCGGATCCAGTTCCTCAGGATCAGTAAAAAGATTTTCAAGCTTTAGATTTGATGACATAGTGTTTCTCCTGATACCGGCTGTCAATTGATTCCCAGATACTTTTTAATCTCTGCAATATAGATTCCGCCGATAGAGCTGATGTTAAAATTTGTCTTTGTGATATAACCTATTTCCATCACCCTGTTTATGTGTTCTGATTCTTCGCGGAAAGGAACGGCGATATAGTCGCTGCCGTTCAATTCCTCGCAGATTATGCCGGAACAAAGCGTGTATCCGTTAAGACCAATCATAAGATTGAGCATGGTTGCGCGGTCATTTGCTTTAATCGTGCGATGGTATTCGTCAGTGCTGAGGATTTCTTCCGCAAAAAAAGGAGAAGAACCTTCGCCCTGTTCAAATGAAAGACACGGAAAATCTTCCAGTTCGGCAAAAGAGATAGACTCATTTTTTGCAAGAGGATGGCCTTTCCAAATATAGACAAAAGCTTTACAGTCTATCAGATGATGGAATTCCAGATCCTTTGTCTTTAAAAGATTCTGAATAACTTTGCGGTTAAAGTCGCTCAGATATAAAATACCGATTTCACTTTTAAGATTTGCTACATCCTCTATAACTTCATTTGTTTTTGTCTCACGGATTGCAAATTCATATTCGTTGGTATTGAATTTTTTTACCATCTCTACAAAGCTCTTTACGGCAAACGAATAATGCTGTGTCGAAACACCGAATTTTTTGCGCAGTCCTTTTCCGTTGTCGGAGTATTGTTCCATCAGGTTTTGGTAGTTAAAATACAGCTGTCTTGCATGGGCAAGAAATTCCGTGCCGTCGTTCGTGAGAGTAACACCACGGCCTGTACGGTTGAAAATTGTAATGCCAAGTTCACCCTCAAGGTCGTGTATTGAGCTTGTAAGTGACGGCTGCGACACAAAAAGCTTTTCCGCCGCCTTGTTGAACGAGCCTGTCTCAGCGATTCCTATTACGTATTTTAACTGTTGTAAGGTCATAAAAATTCCTATAGCTGTTGTTTTACAGTCTTTTATTCATTCATTACCTATTGACTCAGTGGGTAATAAATGATACCTTGTTTATACTGTTATTAACCTACCCTGTCAATAGGCTGTATTGAAAAAATATGTTTTTCAGGAGAACGGGATGAACGCTTTGGACGAAGCCTTCCAAATAAAACAATATATGGTGGAACAGAGAAATTATTTTCACTCACACCCGGAACTAGGTTTGCAGGAATTCAATACATGTAATCGTATAGAAGAAGAACTTACCAAAAGCAGAATAAGCAGCAGGCGCATCGCCGGAACAAACGTTATTGCTGAAATTGACAGCGGAAAACCCGGCAAAACGCTTTTTATCAGGGCTGATATAGATGCTCTTCCTATTAAGGAAGAAAACGATGTTCCTTATAAAAGCCAAAACGAGGGAATTATGCACGCCTGCGGACACGACGGACATGCTGCATACCTTTTGGGTGCTGCAAAGCTGATTAAAAAACATACGGCTGATTTTGCCGGGAAAGTGGTTTTGTGTTTTCAGGCGGCTGAAGAAATCGGCAAAGGTGCGCGTGATGTACTCGCGGCGGGTATTCTTGATGATGTGGATCGAATATTCGGTATTCACTTTCAGGCAGGATTGGATGTAGGAAAGTACGGAATAAAAACCGGCGCCGACATGGCAAGCTGTGACCGTTTTAAGATACAGATTCACGGAAAAGCGGCTCACATTACCAAGCCGCAAAACGGTGCAGATTCGGTTTTTATTGGTGCGCTTATCGTAACACAACTCCAGACGGTTGTGAGCCGGCTTGTCTCTCCTGTTGAGGGCGGCTTAATCGGTGTAGGCAGTTTCCATTCCGGTACAACATATAACATCATTCCGGCAGAGGCTGTCCTTGAGGGAACAATCCGTGCATTCAGTCCTGCAAATCGTAAAAAGCTTGCAGATGCTGTAACAAAAATCAGTACGGATGTTGCGCACACATACGGTGCAACAGTTGATGTTGACATCGAAGACCTTAGCGATTCATGTACAAACCCGGAGAATACTGCCGCAGAGGTCGTGGAATCCGCAAAAAAAATTGTCGGTGCGCAAAACGTACTGACAACTATAGATAAAAGGTTTGGTTCGGACAACTTTGCCGATTTTATGCGCAAGGCACCGGGGACTTATGTTCATGTAGGTTCTACGGATAGCGATACTACAAGGTATCCTCACCATAACGGTCATTTCGACCTAGCACAGGACAGTCTGCCTTATGCCGCTGCCCTTGCTCTCCAGTATGTGCTGGATTATCTGAAATAATTAGGAGACACCAATGCTTAAAATTTCTACCAGAGGACAATACGCCCTTTTGATTATGACAGAACTTGCCGGACAGCCTGCCGACAAATTTATTCCTCTAAAGCTGCTCTCGCACAGGCACAACCTTTCGGTCAAATACCTGGAACAGATACTGATACAGCTCAGCAAGGCAGGGCTGGTCACGGGTGTCCGCGGAAGCAACGGCGGTTACAGGCTTGTCAAAAAACCCGAAAAATACACAACAGGTGAAATTCTGCGTGCACTCGAGGGAGACCTTTCTCCGGCATCAGCTACAAAAAACAATGTTTTTACAGATATTGGCAACAATGATTACTGGAAAGAATTTGAAAACGTGATAAACAACTACGTGGATTCCGTCACATTGGACAAACTGATAGAAAAAAACAATAGCGATGTTGGCTGGATGTGTTACATTTAAACAATAATAGTGCGACTAATAACAAACAAATTCAGACTCTGTTAAATTTATCTTTAATCTTGCAAATACTGTAAAAGTTCAGAACTTACGACGGACAACCTTTTTCCTGTAAAAAAAGAGCCGTTGTGCGGAACAGTCAAAACCGCACACGGCTTCTTAAAAAAACTTTTTAGAAAAGTTTTTTACAAACGGTATCGTTTTGTCAGCAGCATAATAAAGCGATACCAATGCTTTATTTATAATGATTACAGGTTATAACCCGCAACTTTCATAAGTTCTTTCCAATGGGTCATCACTGCGTCAACAACATCTGGATCGTACCTTGTCCCGGAACAACGTTTGATTTCTTCATAACAGTCCTGTTCCGAAAACGCCTTGCGGTAGCTTCGTGTTGTCATCATTGCGTCGATTGAATCGCATACGGCAATGAGCCGTGAACCGAGCGGAATGTTATAACCGGAAATGCCGTCCGGATAACCGAGACCGTCAAATCGTTCATGATGATGAAGTACAATTTCCGCAATTTCGGCAAACGCAGGGGATTTGCGCAATATTCGCGCACCAATCTCGGGGTGCTGCTTTATTACAGCAAATTCCGCATCCGTAAGCCTGCCGTTTTTCCGCAAAATTGCATCGGGAATGCCTATTTTCCCGATATCATGCAGATGCGCCGAAAAATGGAAAAGCATTACCTCGTCTTTGGAAAAACCCATGCGTTTTGCAAGCGCAAGTACCATATCGCTTACACGCTGAGAATGTCCTTCCGTGTAATAATCACGTTCTTCAAGTGCACTTGTTATGCAACCGATTATTTCATGAAAATCTACAACGCCAAACATTCCCACCTACGATACTTTTCTTGAAGGACAGTCATGCTGACCGCACATGCTGCATGACGGGCAAGAGGAACAGCCTTTGCCGTTCTTTTTGTTGCGTACCATCTTTACGATGACGGCACAAACAAGTCCTGCCAGAATCAATGCAACAATCAATGTTCCCATGTTAAAAACAAAGCCTCCTGTAAAGGTTCCCGCACCAAGTGCGGGAATCTAATCTATTTTACCGTTTTAGCAGGTTTTCTGAACAGCATATAGAGGAAGACAATCAGAATTATACCTGCAAATACTAATCCAACAGGGTTTCCGTTTCCTGCAAACAAACTTCCAAACTGGTAAACCACCAATGAAACAATGTACGCAAATCCACACTGCCAGCCGATTGCCGCCCAAGTCCATTTTGCATTGTTCATTTCGCGCTTGATAGCACCGATTGCGGCAAAACAAGGAGCACACAGCAGGTTAAAGATAAGGAACGACATTCCGGCAGGGTGTGTAAACGCAGCGGCAAGGTTTGCCCAGGTTTCTTCTCCTCCGTAAAGGATTCCCATTGTACCTACAATGTTTTCTTTTGCAACAAGACCTGTGATAGAAGCAACCGCTGCCTGCCAGTTTCCCCAGCCCAACGGAGCAAAAATCCAGGCAATAAGACTGCCGATTTTAGCCAGAATACTTACATCCATCTGGTCTTCTTCCAACATGCCGAATCCACCGTCAGCCCAGCCGAAGAATGAAAGAAACCAGATAACTATTGTTGAAAGCAGAATAATTGTACCTGCTTTTTTGATGAATGACCAGCCGCGTTCCCACATTGAGCGGAGCACGTTACCCACTGTAGGCCAGTGGTAAGCAGGAAGTTCCATAACAAACGGAGCAACTTCACCCATAAACGGTTTTGTCTTTTTAAGGATAACACCGGAACAGATAATTGCCGCAATACCTATAAAGTAAGCCGATGTTGCAACCCATGCAGAACCACCAAATATAGCACCTGCAACAAGGGCTATAAACGGAACTTTTGCTCCACAAGGAATAAACGTTGTAGTCATAATTGTCATACGGCGGTCGCGTTCATTTTCTATTGTGCGGCATGCCATGATACCGGGAATACCACAACCGGTTCCTACAAGAACCGGAATAAAGGATTTGCCTGAAAGCCCGAAGCGGCGGAAAATTCGGTCAAGAATAAACGCAATACGTGCCATATAACCGCAGGCTTCAAGGAATGCAAGGAATATAAACAGAACGAGCATCTGAGGAACAAAGCCGAGAACTGCACCAACACCGGCAACAATACCGTCAAGGATAAGTCCTTTAAGCCAGTCAGCACAATCAATCGCGTCAAGTCCGCTTTCTATTAATGCCGGAATACCGGGAACCCAAACACCATACCCAGCGGGATCAGGCCCTTCTTCACCATATTTTTTCAGCATTTCTTCTGCTTCAGAAACCATCTCATCTGTTATTTCAATCGGTTCAGAAACTTCCATTGTTTCATCATCAACAACAACGTAAGTTTTTTCGCCGTTTTCAACAGCTTCAAGAATTGCGGCTGTATCACCGTATTCTTCGGCGGCTTCTTCATAAGCGCCAGTGCCGATTCCAAATAAATGGAATCCGTCGCCGAACAAACCGTCATTAGCCCAGTCTGTAGCTGCAGCACCGATTGTTACCATAGAAACGTAGTAAACAAGCCACATAACAACTGCAAAAATCGGTAATGCAAGCCAGCGGTTAGTTACCACGCGGTCAATCTTGTCTGATGTAGAAAGCTTGCCGGCGTCGCGCTTTTTGTATACACCTTTAAGCAATCCTGCGATATACACATATCGTTCGTTGGTAATAATCGCTTCCGCATCATCGTCCACTTCTTTTTCGCAGGCTTTGATGTCGTTTTCAATATGAGCAAGTTTGTCTGCAGGCAAGCCAAGTTTTTCAACAAGCTTTTTATCGCGCTCAAAAATCTTGATTGCATACCAGCGTTGCTTCGACTCATCCATCTGGTGCAGAACAGCCTCTTCGATGTGTGCTAGCGCATGCTCAACAGAACCTGAAAATGTATGAAACGGAACAACGGAGCCGTTCTTTGCCTCAGAAATAACCATTTCAGCGGCGGCAATGATTCCTGTTTTTTTAAGGGCAGAAATTTCCACAACCTTGCAGCCAAGTCTTGAAGAAAGTTCAGCAATGTTTATTTTGTCACCGTTCTTTTTAACAACGTCCATCATGTTAATGGCGATTACCATAGGAATGCCGAGTTCCGCAAGCTGTGTTGTAAGATAAAGGTTGCGTTCAAGGTTTGTTCCGTCAACAATGTTCAAAATGCCGTCAGGGCGTTCATCAATCAGGTAGTTGCGGGCAACAACTTCTTCCAATGTATAGGGAGAAAGAGAATAGATTCCCGGAAGGTCGACTATTTCAATTTCACCGTCCGCGGACTTGTATTTGCCGGATTTTTTTTCAACTGTTACTCCGGGCCAGTTTCCAACAAACTGGTTTGAACCGGTAAGCGCATTGAACAGCGTAGTTTTTCCGGAGTTAGGGTTTCCTGCCAGTGCTATTTTCATTCTACATCACCTCAATAATTTCTGCATCCGCTTTTCTGAGCGAAAGCTCATATCCACGAACTGTAATTTCAACAGGGTCACCAAGAGGTGCAACTTTGCGAACAAAGATTTCTACATCCTTTGTAATTCCCATTTCCATAATGCGGCGTTTTACCGCACCTTCACCGTTAATCTTCCGGACAACAACCGTTTGTCCGGGCTTTACTTCTTTAAGAGTCATACAAGAATTCTCCTTCCCATTTCTTCGCTTATGGCGACGCGGCTTTCTTTTACATTTACAATTATGTTCCCGTTGTTCTCGGAAATAATGCTCACATTTCCGCCAGGTACAAAACCGAGGTTTTCCAAATGCTTTTTTATTTCCGAATTTCCGGTAATTTTTTTGATGATGTTGGTTTCGCCAACACCTGCAAATGTCAACGGCATCATTTTTACTCCTGTTTTGATTAGTTTTAGCTAACATATAAGGTAAAAAAAAGAAAGTTTTTTACAAACACTTGCTTCTTTTATCAGGTTAGTTATAACTAATACAATGTTAGATTATACTAACAACCAGGTTTGTGTCAAGCTATTTTTTGATTTTGTTAAAAAAGGAAACTACAATAAAAACATTAGATATTATTTGCCATTAGACTTATAAAAATCCCCGATTTTTCCAAGCACTTTACCAAGACTGTGATATTTACCCGAGTAAACAACGGGATCTAATAAAGTCAAATCGATGTCGAAGCTGTCTTTCGGAGAAAGCCGCTCATCAATTTGAATATTTTTGATACTGCAGAAAAAGGTAGTCGAATCTCCTGTCTCTACAGAGCGGACAACTTCACATTCATATACCCATGGGCTTTCGTCCAAAGTAGGAACATTCAAAACGGCACCCCGGCTCACGCTGTATGAGATGTCATTCTTCTTTCCATTTTTGGCTGACTTTGATCCGAAATAATCCATAAGAGGCAGCATTTTTGTGCTTACAAGATTTGCGCTGAACAAGCCTGTCCTCATAACATTCTGCTTTGTTCTTTTTGTCCCGAACATGCTTATGACCAAAAGGTATCCGTCGCCTTCTGCGTGTGTAACACTAAGCCATGTTATTGGTGCAAAATTGTACGAACCGTCTTCATTATTTGTACCAATGATAAACGACGGCTGAACGCACATGGAATATATAGGTTTTACAGATTTTCTTTTCATTTTTTATCTCAATCATATATTCCTTTCCGCTTTCATCGCGTGTTTGCATTCGTACATTTCTTTGTCTGCAATTCTTTCAGAGTCGTGGATTGAGTAATTCTGGCTTGATGTACAGATTGCATGACCATACGCAAAGCTTAATTTGATAGGCTTATTTGCTTTTGCGTTAAAGTCATCGAGTCTGTTGTTAAGATCTTTTACGATTGACTGATATACAGCCTCAGGGTCTTCGCCGTAAATGATTGCAATGAATTCATCACCGCCTGTTCGGTATGTTTCACCATGTTCGCCTACGGCATCTTTAAGAATGCTGGCAGCAGCCTGAATGAATTTGTCTCCTTCCTCATGGCCTAAATTGTCATTGACCTTTTTCAGATAATTAAGGTCAAGCGTCATTATAGCAAAGGTAAAGCCTTTTTTACCTGGTTCTCTGCTGCTCATAAGTTTTCCTGTGAGTTCAGCTTCTTTTTCTATATAAGCGCCTTTGTTTAAAAGGCCTGTAAGTGCATCGGTTCTTGATGCAATCTTATATTTTTCTGCAAGGGCTGCCTGACGGTTCCGGATAATAGACAATCTGAGCAGGAAAATAAGTATAACAAAAAGATATGTAATATAGAAAACGCGCATGATACGGCCCCAGTCAGTCATGTGTCTTGCTGACTTGGCATATAATCCTAAATCAATTGCCCAGACAAATCCATTTACAAGCGACATGATATTAATAAATATCGATACTCCAGTTTGCTTTAATTTCTTTCTGTTTCTAATCTCTTTATATATGAAGTACATTGATAAAAAAATTGTAACAGCTATAAGGAAAACCGAAAGTAAAGACAGCCTGTAGAGAGATGTATTAAAGAAATACGAACCGGCTGCTTCTATGACAAACAATATTGCGACTATTGCACCAATAATGTGCGAAAATCTCTTGTGCGGATATTTGGTGATAGAATCACATTTTACAGCCATAGGGAAGCTTATAAGAAGTCCAAGTGCATATTTAAGTGAATTTATGAATTCCGGTCTGCCGGTAAGTATCTGCAATAACTGAGATTCTACTGTAAGAAGAGTGCCGACTATTAAAGCATGAGCACCCCATGCATAATATACGGTCTTTTCTTCGCGTTTTCTTTCCATTGCAAACTGTGTATAAAGAAGTATTGAAAGTCCAAAGAATACAATAAAGATACTCCAAAGAAATCTTGGAAGTCTTGTTCTGATTTCTGAGTAAATGTAATCTGATGCTTTCTCTATACGCATTTCAAGAATGAATGCAGAATATTCTGTAGGCGTGATAGCTATCGAAAGTTCATTATACTTATCCATTGTGTTGATAGGCACAACCTGAACAGTAAGTCCGATATCGCTACCGGAGAGGTGGGCTGAATTCTGTTTATATTCATAGAGAGTTCTTGAACCTAATTCTTCAGAAGCGTAATAAGTACTGTCTTCTGGTGCGGTTGTATAAACGGTAAAATCCATTCCTCTTGAGAAAAAGCAAAGTGCTTCACCACCTTTAAGCTTGCAGCTTTCAGGAATCTGATAATGGATAACCTTTTCTTTTAAAACATCGTCCTTAGTAAAAACCAGTTTTTCGATATTAAAGACATTGCCGTCATCATCATACCAGCCTTCGCAGCAATCAAAATAATCGCCTTTCTCAAAGAGAATTTGATCGCCTGGTGCACGAGCAGCCTTAATCAGTACCGAGCCAAGCCACGCTAGAATGATGACCAAATAAACTAAAAGATAGATATTATGCTTTATGTGTTGAGATTCCATAAATCTATCTTAACATGGAATTTGTGATTAGCATAATATTTTTTGAAACGTGCAATGAATTTGGAGGTGCGGCGAAGCACCTCCTCTTGGTTCATTTTCTCTTTACCGGAATCCAGACTGCGCTGTGATAGTTTTCTGAGCTTGGGTCTTCGTCGCCGTACCACTCAATGTTTGCACGGCCCGGAAACTCAAAGTCTGGATTTCCCGGCAGCCACTCCTTCCAGATTTTTGTGTTTACATCTTGAAGCGCTTTTGGGCACGGACCATAACAGTCAAACACAGCCCAGTCAAACTCTGGAAGCTCATAAACGCTCATGCCTTCCGGAACTTCGCCGTCCTTGTAAAGACCTGCAACCATATAGCGGAACTTGCCGCCGCCGACATCATCAATACAAACTCCGTACTCTCCGACCTTGTTTTCTACGATTGCTTTTTCGTACTCGTTAGAAGGAGCCTCGCCACTCCAGACACGAGCTGCATATTTTTTGCCAATCTCATCCCAGAACTTTGGAATCTCTACATAAGAAGTTTCGCCGTCAAACTCGCGGGCAAAACCAATCACTTTAAAGCCAGCCATAGTTTTAATTTTGTAATCCATCTGATTACCT
>JAEEGL012637275.1_pt1 | contig 36569 bp, 24 predicted proteins | sample 9134231 | NCBI WGS metagenome assembly JAEEGL01 (sample SAMN16246548, study PRJNA631951) | gut metagenome | biome: gut microbiome; feature: rumen; material: fiber-attached | host: Bos | place: Iran: Karaj | collected 2018-10 | reverse complement strand
TATGTCGAAAACGCACGAGGCGGCGGCGGCTCTTGGGCGGCTCCAATAGCCAGCTTGGTCATAGAGAAATACATACGCGGCGAGGTGAAACGCAAAGACTTTGAACGCATGTACCGAGAGGCAGCGCCTTGCCAGAAACTGCCCCTGGCTCGTACAGGAAAAAAGAAAAAGAAATAATGGAAAACAAGATAGACTGGATAACTCTGCTGCTTTTCGGCGCCATTGTCATTTTCGGCTGGTTCAACATCTATGCCGCATGCTATGATGGCAACCACGCCGCCATTTTTGATTTCCAAACCAAACACGGCAAGCAATTGCTTTGGATTGGCGTCTCGCTGGTAATAGCGCTCATAATATCGCTCACCGACCCTCACATCTTTTCCTCAACAGCCTATGTCATCTATCTTGTGATACTGGCATTGCTCATTATCACTCTGTTTATCGGCAAAGTCACCAAGGGCGGTTTGTCGTGGATTGACTTTGGCGCCTTCAAATTCCAACCCTCCGAATTCGCCAAATTCGCCACAGCTCTGGCATTGGCAAAATACATGAGCACCCTCGACCTCGACTACCGCCTACTACGCACCAAGATTGTGTCGTGGATGATAATACTTATCCCCGTTGGGTTGATTCTCCTCCAGCACGACACTGGATCGGCGCTGGTTTTCGCCAGCTTTCTACTCCCTCTCTTCCGCGAAGGTATGTCGGGTCGCATTTTGCTCTTTGGCGTCATCGCCGCTGTACTTTTCGTCATCGCGCTGCTTGTCAACAAGTATATCATAATGGCTATGCTGGCCGCCATTGGCCTTCTCTACCTCTTTGTCTGGCTGGGCAAACGCACCCGCAGCCATTACACTTGGACTATTCTAATCTTTTTGGCTTGCACTCTTTTCACCTTCTCCGTCGACTTTGTCTTCGACAATGTCCTCGAGCCTCATCAACGTGACCGCATTTATGTTCTGCTGGGTAAAACCACCGACACCAAAGGTACGGGCTACAATGTATACCAGTCCAAAATTGCCATAGGCTCAGGCGGATTCGCAGGCAAAGGTTATCTGAAAGGTACCATCACCAAGGCCGACTTTGTGCCTGAACAGGAGACCGACTTCATTTTCTGCACCGTCGGCGAAGAGTGGGGCTTTATGGGATCTGCTGTTATTATTATACTGTATATGTGCTTGCTACTACGTTTAGTGCGACTCGCCGAACGTCAGTATTCTACCTTCTCGCGCTTCTATGGCTATTCTGTGGCAAGCATTCTGTTTATCCATTTCTTCATTAACATTGGCATGGTGCTCGGATTGTTGCCTGTCATCGGCATCCCTTTGCCTTTCTTCAGCTATGGCGGATCATCTCTGATGGCATTTACCATACTGCTATTCATATTTTTGCGTCAAGATCAAGAACGAACCAAGCCTATCTGATGAAAACTTTTGGCACAATCGTGACAATGGCCTCTTTTGCAATTAAATAATAAAACATACTAAATACTTTCCAATGGCTAAGAAAACAAACAACGAGGATCACTGCTCTTTCTGTGGACGTCCGGCATCTCAATGCTCCCTATTGCTCACAGGATTAGAAGGATTTATTTGTAGTGAGTGCGTGGAACAAGCCAATCTTATTATCAATCAGCGTGACACCAAAACGCCTTATAAAGCTACCACAAAAAAGAAAAAGCCCATACCAACACCTGCCGAGATAAAGTCTTTCATGGACCAGTATGTCATCGGTCAAGACGAGGCTAAAAAAGTGCTGGCTGTGGCTGTATACAACCACTACAAAAGGCTGCAATACAACGAAATCTTCAACGACGCCAACGATGTGGAAATCGAGAAGTCTAACATCATCCTTGTCGGCGAAACAGGCACCGGCAAAACTCTTATGGCCCGCACCATAGCGCGTATGCTCGATGTGCCCTTCTGCATCGCCGACGCCACCACCCTCACAGAGGCAGGTTATGTGGGCGACGATGTGGAGAATGTGCTGGTGCGTTTGCTGCAGGCCGCCGACTACGATGTCGAAGCCGCTGAGCGCGGTATTGTCTTTATCGACGAAATCGACAAAATCGCTCGCAAAAGCGACAATCCCTCTATAACTCGCGACGTGTCGGGCGAGGGCGTACAACAGGCTATGCTCAAACTGCTCGAAGGCGCTGTCGTCAACGTACCGCCACAAGGCGGCCGCAAACACCCCGAACAACAGATGATTCAAGTCAACACTCGCAACATACTGTTCATGTCGGGCGGCGCTTTCGACGGCATCGAACGCGATATCGCCATGAGAATGAAGTCGAACGTGATTGGTTTCAATGGCACCAAGACCCGACAGGAAATTAATCGCCACAACTTGCTCAAATACGTTCAACCTATGGACCTCAAAAAGTTTGGTTTGATCCCCGAGCTCGTGGGCCGTTTCCCGGTGCTGACTCATCTCAACCCTCTAGACCGCGATGCTTTGCTGCGCATACTCACAGAACCCAAAAACGCACTAGTGAAACAGTATCAGGCTCTCTTCAAAATGGATGGAGTGAAGCTAGATTTCGACAAGGAGGCTCTCAACGTAATTGTCGACACAGCGGTAGAATATCACCTCGGTGCCCGCGGACTCCGCTCCATAGTGGAAAACCTCATGAACGACCTCATGTTTGAACTGCCGTCTCACAAAGGTGAGAACATCGTCATCAGCAAGGAAATGGCCAAAGAGCGCCTAGACAAAACGATGACAGAGCAGTAATCTGCGGCAACAAGGCTTGTTACTCCTCATTACGAAATACTCTTAACCACTACCCGGACATAACAGTTTATGTCCGGGTAGTTTTTTTTAAGTTATCTTTGTGTCGCAATGATTTACCTAATCACCACCCATAGTATAGCCAGTGCAAAGCGAATGCCAGCGAGTATGTTTTTGTAATAAAAAAGAGCCGCGTAAACGCAAACTCTCTTATTTACCTCATATGTAATGTAGAGTTCTTTAGTAAACCCACAGAATACCGCCGCTATAGCTTGTGCTGTATTGGTATAGAGGGCATGTGGTGGCACCTCCATCCATAGGCATTCCGTCGGAGGCAACAATGAAACATGTCTTGCATTTGGGACATTCTAATAACGCTGAGCCCCATTCCTCAGAAACTCTCACTGCAGTGGTACTGTCAGCGGGACAGGTGCGTTCGTATGCCACAAACTGGTCGTAGGCTTGGCGTACCACTACTACGCCTCTATGGCCGCCGGTAAGGTACATGTATCCGCCCACGTTGTTGAGACCTGAATAGTACGCTGCATTAGGCTCTATCTTGAAATTGGTAATGCCTATGGGTACTGCACAACGTTCCTCTCTTTTGCAAGCGGCAAAAGAGAGGAGCAGAATAACTCCTAATGCTACGTATGTGCGATTATGTGACAATTGCAACTCTTTGGGGATTAGTATATGCTTCTGGCGGACATCACATGTTAAAATCTCCGTAGACGACCTTCATGGCTATGGAGCCTACCATTCGCATTGTGTTGCGGTCAACAGCGTTGATGTCGTCCGATATAGAATGCCAATAGGGATAGAATGAACTCTCTAGGCTGTTTTGAACAATGTCGATAGTGGGAATACGAAGTATTTGGTTGACATAGAGATGGTCGTCGAGAATAGCGCTACTGATTTGGTCAACGAAGATGTTTGCATAGCCCAGCTGGGCAGCGCAGTTCCACAATTTGTTGCAGAGCCCTTGTGCAAAGTTCATCGAAACCTCCTCTTTGGTGAAACGTGGATTGGCTGTGCCAACCATATCGAAAAGGATGCCATAATCTGCCTTGTAGAAGAGGCGGTGTGGCGACTGTGCCCAATACTGCGAACCCAAGCACCAAGTGTTGTCTTCATAGCGATTGGCCCACTCTGGTATACCTTGGTCCTCAATGTCAAAAAAGATGAAGTCAACACCTACATTGGGTGGCATTGCCGACATAACGCGGGCCATCTCCATAAGCACACCGACACCACTGGCACCGTCGTTGGCGCCCAATAGTGGTTTGCGCCAATTGTTGGAGTCGGGATCATGATCAGCCCATTGGCGTGAGTCCCAATGTGCGGCAAGCAGAATGCGACGTTCCTTTTCCGGCGACAGCGAGGCAATGATGTTTTTTCCCTTGGCGATATCGCCGTTCCATAGTTTGGCGCTGAAGGATTGTACTATGACGGTATCACACCAACGCTTCATGGTGGCGGCAATGTAATTGGCACATTGCTCATGTCCGGGGGTTCCTGGGTGACGGAAGCCGAAAGACAATTGCTTGTCGACAAAGGTGAATGCCGAGTCGGCGTTGAAGTCGGGGATCGTCACCTGGTTATAATCGATGGCCGGCGCCTCTACAGGCTGCGGCTTGGCACCTCCTTTGTGCGTACATTGCACAATCAGAAATGTGAACGCAGTGATGACAGCCGCTGTTCCCAGCATCTTCAATGAGAAACGACTATAGTTCCAATACAGTCTTTTAAGGTTGCTCATATAACTTCTTGATATAAAATGGATAGAGGCATAGCCCCTTACGGAACTATCCCTCTATATCTTTTCAATGAGTTTCTTTATTACTTTAGACGCTCGGCATACTCGCAGGTGCGGGTGTCTACCTTGATGCGCTCACCCTCTTTGATAAAGAGAGGCACGCGAATCTGAACGCCAGGTTCTACTGTTGCGTCTTTCATTGCATTGGTGGCGGTGTTGCCGGCAAAACCAGGCTCGGTATAGGTGACAACGGTCTCGATAAATGGAGGCAGTTCACACATCAGAGGAGTCTCGGTGTCAGCGTCAACGGTAATCTCTACATACTGGCCATCCTTGAGGAACTGGGGTGCGTTGACAATGCTCTCAGGAATATATATCTGCTCATAAGTCTCGGTATGCATAAAAACGTGCATATCACCCTCTTTGTAGAGGTAGGTGTAGGGACGGCGCTCAACGCGGACGATGTCGATCTTTGCTCCCGAAGGAAAAGTGTTTTCGAGCATACGACCAGTTTTTACATTGCGCATTTTAGTGCGAACGAAAGCGGCGCCCTTGCCGGGTTTAACGTGGAGGAATTCAACGATTGTGTAAATGTCGTTGTTAAAGTTGATACACAGTCCGTTCTTAATGTCAGCTGTTGTTGCCATAAAAAAGATGAATAAATTATAGGTTTAATATTAAATTATTTGTCATTACTGGATGAGGATGGGGTGGCACTGTTTTTTTTCTTCTCCACCTCCAAGAGATTAGTAAGTCGACGAAGATCTACTTTAAGCTCCTCGTTCTCCTCTTCAAACATTTTGTAACGAGTACGGTACATGAAATTGCGACAGAAAAGAGCAAGCATGATGATTACAAGCGTGAGAAGGGGCTCTTTGTGGTTTACAAAAAAGTACACTGTGGCTCCAATTATCAAAACATAAGAAGCCCATTCGTATATTTTTGAGAGTGTGGATTTTTCCATGGTTGATTTGAGAGCAATTCTTAGTAAAAAAATAAATCTATAATAATGTTTAATTTGCTGAAATATAATATATTGATTAAAATATTATAATTCTGCTGTTGTATTGTTTTAATTTGCAAAGGTACAAAAAAAATATAACATGCAATTTTTCTTTAAACTTCAAAAGAAAAATAAGTAAAAAATTTGTCATTCCAATCTTTTTTCATATATTTGCAGTTATTATACTCATTATAAATATTAATACATATTGCTATAACACAATTGAATACACAATTATTTTTTATATTAACCAATTCTTTTTACCATGTTAAAGTATTTACAAAAAATGTTGCTCATCGTAACGCTATGTGTGCCATGGGTAACGCAGGCTCAGGGAACAGCTATCACGTCGTTCCCCTTTACCTGTAATTTTGAGGATGCTTCCGACAACGCTTATTGGACGTTCCAAAACGGCGCCAATGGCTGGTATATCGGAACAGCGACCAACCACGGAGGCTCGCACTCACTCTATGTGGGTGAAGGCAGCGCATCGTCGAACTCCTACAGCGGTTCGGAGTGTGTGTCCTATGCCTACTTGACCTTCGACATCGCAAACGCTGGTCAGTATGCAGTTCAATTCGATTGGAAGTGCAATGGTGAAAGTACCTACGACTTCCTTCGTGTTGCCGTGGCTCCCTCCTCACAAACCCTACCGACCACCTACAGTAGCTGGACCGCGACCTCTGTTCCCACAGGTTTTGTAGCCATCGATGGTGGCAACAAGCTGAATCTGCAAACCTCTTGGACAACAAAGACTGCTGTTGTCAATGTCCCCGCCGCCGGCACTTACCGCCTGCTCTTCGTATGGCGCAACGACGGCTCGGTTTACAACAATCCTCCCGCTGCTGTCGACAACTTGATTGTTAACGAAATCACCTGTCCCCAACCTACAGCGCTCACCGCCATTCCATCTTCTGACCAAATTGAAGTTTCTTGGACAGCTGGCGATAGCGAGACTGAATGGATAGTTTCTATCAACGACAGCAATGAAACCGTTGTAAATACCAATTCCTACACTTTTAGCAATCTGGAGCCCAACACTCCTTACACTGTAAAGGTTTATGCTATTTGCGGCATTGGCGACACTTCTATGCCCACAGTCGGCGAATATCGTACACCTTGCCTCGCCATCAGCCAATTGCCTTACAGCAACGACTTTGAGAATGAACCATACTATTCCAGTGGCGGATACTCCTACGCTGATGCATTCCCCGAATGCTGGACACGCATCAACGATGCCACTGGTACATACAACTATTATCCCTACATAAGCACAACCACCACCTACCTCATCCATGGTGGCAAGAGTATGTATTGGTTCCTTTCATCAACTTCCTCATACGCCAACAACCAGTATGCCGTACTGCCACCTGTCGACCTGGATGTTTACGACATCAGCGACCTCACCCTGTCGTTCTGGGGAAAGACCACAGCCACCGCTGCTCCCTATCCCCAGTTTATAGTAGGTGTGATGACCAATCCCTCCGATGCCACAACATTCGAGCCTCTCGACACAGTGACTTTGACGACAACAGCTACTCAGTATATTGTATCATTGGCCAACTATAATGGCACCGGCAACTATATTGCCATACGTTGTCCCCGCACCAGCACTTCAACATCCAAATACGCATCGCTCGACGATATCTACCTGACCGACGAATGGTGCGATATCGTTGAAAATGTACATGCTAGCGCTGGTATGGACGAGATCACTATCAGCTGGGAAAGCGACGAAGGCACCAACTTCACCGTTTTCTTGGGCCAAGACACTGTCACTAGCGTGACCGACACATTCTATACCTTCCAAAACCTTAATTCCGACACCGTATATAACTATGGTGTCGCCAACGAATGCTCGAACGGCATAAGCATGTTCGTTACTGGCAACATTCGCACTCTCTGCGAATATATCGATAGTCTGCCCTACAGCTATGGTTTCGAGGATATGTCAACAGGATCCTCCTCAGTAAGACCCGAAATACCATGCTGGCACCATCTGAACAATGGTACATCATATCCCGGCTATCCCTACGTAAGCAGCACAACACCACATAGCGGCACCCGCAACCTTTACTGGTTTGGTTCTACAACCACCGGCACTTACGGCGACTATCAAATCGTTGTTCTTCCCGCTGTGGATACCACTGTCTATCCCATCAACACTCTGCAGCTCACCTTCTGGGCACGTCCCAGCTCGACGAGCTACAACCCAGTATTCCAAGTTGGTGTGATGTCAGACCCCAACGACCCAACTTCTTTCCAGATGGTCGAAGAGGTCCATGTAGCCCCTAACACCACATGGCAGGAATTCACCACATTGTTCGGCGCTTTCACAGGCTCTGGCAACTTCGTGGCTGTTCGTATGAATCGTCCCGCTTCTTCTTTGTATGCCTACACCGACGACTTTACTCTCGATCTAATGCCTGCTTGTCCTCCTGTCGCCGATCTCACTGTCGACAGCATGAGTATCGACTGGGCTCAAATTTCGTGGACTGATATGGGCTCCGGCACAGCATGGGTTGTTGAGTACGACACTGTCGACTTCGTTCCCGGCTCTGGCAATGCATCCGTGATTGACAATGCCACCGATCCCAACTATTACATGTCAGACCTTGAAGCTGGACGCACCTATTATGTATATGTCCGCGCCGACTGCGGCAGCGATACCAGCATTTTTGAAGGCTTCACCGTTACTACTCTGGCTAGCTTGCCAGCCACAGTTCCTTATACCTGCGACTTTGAGGACAACCTCACAAATGGTTGGGATTTTGTCCAGAATGGACAGCACAACTATTGGATGGTTGGCAACGCTACCAACAATGGTGGTACCAAGTCAATGTATGTCACCAACAACGGCAGCGCCAACAGCTATGACGGCAGCGCCTCCTACTCTTTCGCTTTCCGCACATTCAACCTCACTGATGCAGGTGAGTATGCATATAGCTACGACTGGAAGTGCAACGGTGAAAGTTCATTTGACTTCCTCCGCGCTGCTATTGTACCTGTAGGTACACCTATCACCGCCGGCGATTATTCAGGCTTCAACAACGGAGAGGCCCCCTCGGGCACTGTGCCTGCTGGTGGTATAGCCCTCGACGGCAGTGGACGCCTCAATCTGCAAACCTCTTGGCAAACCAGGACAGGATCATTCACTATTACCGAACCTGGCACCTACAAAATGGTCTTCCTCTGGCGTAACGATGGTAGTGTCTACAACACACCTCCCGCGGCTATCGACAATATTATCCTTTTCCGCAATACTTGCCCCGCTCCTATCAACCTGACAGCCACCGATGTCACCGCCGACGAAATCACTATTTCCTGGCAGCCCACCGGAGAGGAAAGCTCATGGTTGGTTAGCAATGGTATCGACGAATACGTAGTTAACGATACATTCTACGTTTTCGACAACCTCAACTCCAGCACTGGATATAACTTCTCCGTTCAGGCAATCTGCGGCGATGGCGATTCTAGTATGGCTATTAGCACCACAGTATACACCGCATGCCTCTTTGCTTCTCTGCCTATAATTGAGGACTTTGACGGAATTCCTGGTTCTACCGCCACATCCCCTGTCCCCGCTGGCTACCTGCCTCCTTGCTGGGACATCTACAATGACGGTACCCGCACCAACTATCAGTATGCTCCATATGTATACAACAGTGCCACCTATTCTCACAGCGGCAGCAACTGTATACGTTTCTACAGCTACAACTCGTCAGGCGACTCCAACCAGTACCTTATACTGCCTCTTATCGACAGCACCGAGACTTTGATTTCCGACCTTCAGTTGAGCTTCTGGCTACGTGCATACTCCACTTCTACAAACTATTTTGCCAATGTTGTTGTGGGTGTGATGACCGACCCCTTGGTTGAATCTTCATTCATACCATACGACACTGTCAGCTCTTCCGTAACTACATACAACTACTACGAAGTTAACTTCAACCACTACACAGGCCCTCAAGGTCGCGTAACACTTCTCTTCCCCAAACCGTTGTCATCAAGCCAGTATGAGTATGGATATGTTGATGACATAACCCTCGGCTATATTCCTACCTGTTTGAGTGTTGACAACCTGACAACGGTTTATACCGCTACCGACAGCATCATCCTTTCGTGGACACCTGGTGCCAACGAGGTTGCATGGGTCGTCGACTTTGACTCGGGCAGCTATATGGTATACGACACCTTCTTCGTTGCCGAACAACTTTCACCAAGCACAGAATACACCTTCAGTGTGAGAGCTTACTGCGGTGATGGAGACACAAGCTATGCTATAAGCACCAGCGCTCGCACACAGTGCGGTCCTATTACTGTTCTGCCTTACACCGAGAGCTTCGAGGGACTTCCCGCAGGAACCAGCTCCAATCTTGATTGCGGTGTTCCCTGCTGGGGTCGTCTCGACAACGCTACGACCTATCACTTCGGCTATATTGGTAGCCCATCGTCTTGGCCCACAGGCGGACACACAGGCACCGGCTTCCTCTATTACTATATGCCTACCACTGTAGGTACCTATGCCGACTGGATTCTCACCATCCTGCCTGCCATTGATGAAACCGTCTATCCTCTCAACACCCTCCAGGTCTCCTTCTGGGTTAAGATGAACTCGGCTACAACAGAAGGTGACGTACAAGTTGGTATTATCACCAATATCAACCAAGACTCTACCTTCGTGCCTCTCGACACAGTACACGTTGCTGGTAACGTCTACGATCTAAAGACTGCTTACCTCAGCGGCTTTACAGGTACTAGTGGCAATATCGCTTTGAAGTTCTTACGTGATCCGTCAACCGCAACCTATTATTTTGTCGACGATGTCACTGTTGAGCCTATCCCCGACTGTCCTCCTGTATCAAGTATCGCATTGGCAGGTATCGACAGCAATATGCTCAGCGTCACTTGGTCAGAAAACGGCGATGCTACCTCGTGGAATGTTGAGTATGGTCTTCACGGCTTCACTCCCGGCACAGGTACTACCGCCACAGTTACAGCTGTTCCGTTCACCATCAATGGTTTGACACCCAATACCGAGTATGATTTCTATATCACTCCTGAGTGTACCTCTGGCGTTGCAGCCACCCGCATGGGTACCTTCCGCACTGCCAACGTTTACATCCAGCTGCCTTTGAGCTGCAACTTTGAAGATGCTTCACAAAATACTATCTGGACACTTGAGAACGGTACCAACACCAATAAGTGGCATATTGGCACCGCTACCAACAATGGCGGCACTCATGCACTCTATATCTCTGACAACAACGGTACCTCTAACAGTTACACAATCTCTTCGTCGACAGTAGACTTCGCCTATACTGATGTTATGATCAGTACTCCTGGCGACTATGCCTTCTCATTCGACTGGAAGTGCCAGGGTGAATCCACACTTGACTATATCCGCGCAGCTCTTGTTCCCGTTACCGAGACACTTACTGCAGGAACAACACTGCCTACTGGTCTTAGTGCAACCGCCATGCCTTCTGGCTGGATATCTCTTGACGGCAACAGCAAACTCAATTTGCAAGGTACATGGCAGACCCGTACTGATGTTATCTCAGTAGCTTCGGCCGGTGTTTACCATCTCGTCTTTGTCTTCCGTTGCGACGCTTCGGTAGGTACTCAGCCTCCCGCAGCTATCGACAACGTTGAACTTGCACGTGTGGATTGCTCTCGTCCCGAGAACATCACTCTCAGCAACCTGACTCAGACCAGCGTCGACGTTGCTTGGGATGCCGTTGGAACTGCAACCACCTGGGAGTATCAGCTTGGTAACAACGCCCCCGTTGTTGTAACCGATACATTCTGCTCCTTCACTGGTTTGACAGCCAACACACTCTATACCTTCCGCGTTCGTTCAATCTGTGGACAGGGTGACACCAGCTTCTGGATGCCTTACACCTTCCGTACACCTTGCGGCTACATCTCACTGCCGTACACTCAGGACTTCGAGAACGAAACCACTGGTTCAAGCACTACGGGCAGCGCTTTTGCAAACTGCTGGACTCGTTTGAACAACGGTACCTCATATGGCGGTTATCCTTATGTTGGCAGCAGCTCATCCTACAACCACACCACTGGTGGTACCAAGGGTCTCTACTGGTACAATACGACAACAGCTACTACTTATGGAGACTACCAGTGCATCGTTCTACCCCCAGTTGACCCTTCTGTTGGCGTCGACTCGCTGCAACTCTCCTTCTGGGCAAAGGCTTCTTCTGCCTCTTATGTCCCCGTATTCCAAATTGGTGTCATGACCGATCCTAACAATATCGCTACTTTCGAAGGTGTTGACACCGTTACAGTAACTACAGGTACCACCTGGATGAACATCGAGGTTCCTCTTACTACATACGCCGGCTCAGGCAAATACATTGCCGTCAAGGCTGACCGTCCGACCAGCACTTGGTCTGCTTATGTCGACGACTTCTTCCTCGACTACACTCCTTCTTGCTTGGCTCCGCAGGATGTTCATGTTACTGCCGCCACAACCACTTCGATTACCCTCGACTGGACCGACTTGACCGCAGCTTCGCAGTGGGAACTTGAATATACCGGTAATGGCTCTACCAACACTACTATGGTATCTGCTCATCCATTCACTCTCAACAACCTGTCTCCCGCTTCGACTTATGCTATTCGTATCCGCGCTATCTGCGCCATAGGCGACACAAGCTACTGGACTTTAGCTGAGAATGTGGCTACCGGATGTGACCTTATCGTTCCTCCTTATTATCAGGACTTCAACGCCATTACAGGCACCACTTACGATGCCGCTGGTGTTCTGCCTCCTTGCTGGGAAGGATATAGCAGCGAAGCAACGACTAGTTACATGCCTCACGTGACCAATGGTAGCACCTACTCCTACTCTGTAAGCGGCAACGCCATTACAATGACTAGCGGTAGCTCCAGTTATGGCGGCGACACCAAGATTGTCCGTCTACCTGCTTTCGCTACTCCAGTCAACACACTTACTGTTTCTTACTGGATGTGTACAGAAAGTTCTACAAACGGTTATCTCGAAGTGGGATACCTAACAGGTACCAACTACGCCACTGACTTCGTGGGCATCAGACGTATTGACGCCAGCAGTGCAACCATGCATAATGGCAACGGTGCTCAGCCCACATATGGTGTTTATGACACTGTTTCGTTTGATACCGTTCCTGCTACAGCTCTGTATGTCGCGTTCAAGTGGGTCTACACTACTTCGTACTACAGCTGCTGCATCGACAATATTGAGGTCACAACCTCAGGTCCTGTTTGCAACAAGCCTGTCCTAGCAGGAGAGACTCATAACTACAACAGCGCTACTCTCAACTGGAACAGCACTGCCACCGACTTCGAGATCTCTGTCAAGGCTGTCAATGAGGCTGTATGGCCCGCTGAGACTCCGGTTACTGGCAACAGCTATAATGTCACCGGCTTGACTCCCGCAACAGAATACCAGTTCCGCATACGCGCCATCTGCGACGCTACCGAGAACTTGATTTCTGACTGGACCATCGGAACCTTCACCACCGACAGTCTGCCTTGCTTCGAGCCTAGCAACATCCATACCGAGGACATTGGTTACACCACTGCTACTCTCGCATGGACTGCAGCCGAAGGCCAGAACCAGTGGAGCATCCATGTATGGAACAGCGCCCGCGATACTGACTATGTCGCCAACGCCAACCCGTTCACCATCACTGGTCTCCGCGACAGCACACGCTATTTCGCTACTGTCAAGGCTATCTGCGGCAACGGTGCTACCGAAAGCGGCTATAGCGACACTGTTGAGTTTACCACCGGCACCTGCGCTCAGGTCACCGGCGTCAATGTCACAAACCTCCAGGCCCACAGCGCCACTATCAACTGGTCAAGCCTCGGAGTTGACACCTATGAGATCGAATACGGCAACCAGAACTTCAGCCAGGGCATGGGTCAGACCGTCGTGGTTGAAGGTGGCAACACCTCATACAATCTCACAGGTCTCGTCGACGACCACACCTATTCAGTATTTGTCCGCGCAAAATGCGAGGATAACGTCTACGGCAAGTGGTCAACAAAGGTTGACTTCACCACTCCCGAAGAGACTGGTATCACCACAGCCGACGGCACCAACCTCTCAATCTTCCCCAACCCGACCAGCAACGTCACCACAGTCAGTGTGAACGGCGTAAACGGCGAGGTTAGCATCACCATCGTTGACATGAACGGTCGCACAGTGATGAGCGACAGCATGGAGTGTGAGGGTGGCTGCACCAAGAGCATTGAGGTTAGCGGCCTGGCACAGGGTGCTTACTTCGTCCGCGTCAGCGGTGACAACCTCAACATGGTGAAGAAACTCATCGTGAAGTAACATAATCCTATCGGACAGAAGGTCCGATTTGTAACTCCGATATTAGGGGCGGCTCCGAAAGGTGCCGCCCCTTTTTAGCTATATCGACAGTTATGATTTATCCCCAATCGGTCGTTGGAATAAATGTTCGATTGGCATTTGTTTCGGGCATATTGGTCATAGCCGGCATACTATCTTGCCCTGTTCCATCGCAAAAGCGAAAGAACTAAGACCAATACCATATACATACAAAAGTATGAAAAGTACTCCTAACACTAAAATGATGACAAATATAACGTCAAACCTCCATACTCCTCAATAAAAAGAGTCTTAAACCATTTATGGCTTAAGACTCTTTCTCGACTTTTCTTACCACCACTGCCGAGAACTCGTATAGCAAGTATAGCGGCATTGCGACGAGCATCATGGTGAAGACATCTGTCGATGGCGTTATAAAAGCCGCTAGTACCGCAGCCACCACTATGGCTATCTTACGATAGCGGCTAAACATTTCGCTGTGTAACACTCCAATCTTGGCAAAAAAGTAGGCTACAACAGGCATCTCAAACACTAGTCCCATCGTCAGCAACATACCTATAAAGGTGCTGATATAAGAGTTGAGAGATATTTGATTGACGATGTTCTCACTAACTTGGTAATTGCCTAAAAAATTATATGTCAATGGGAAAATGATAAAATATGCCAAAGCCAATCCCATATAGAACTGCACAAAGAAAGCCAAGATGGCAAGACGCGCGGGACGACGCTCATTTTTGTATAGAGCAGGAGAAACAAAAAGCCATGCCTCAGTAACGATATAAGGCATGGCTATGATGATGGCAAGGTAAAATGAAATGCTGATGTGTGTCATCAGCTGTGAGGCCAGATTGATGTTGATCATCTCTATGGTGCCGGTGGTGAAGCAGAGACCTTCAAAACCCAGAAGATTTCCTAGGCGGCACAAGGCACGATAGGTGATAAAATCAGAACCACAGGGAGCCAGCACTATACCATCAAAGACAATTTCTTTGAAGCAAAATGCTGCCACTGCCAAGGCTGCAACAACAGCTAGCGAACGAATCAACGTCCACCGCAGCACCTCGACATGACCCCAGAAGTTCATTCTGAAGCGCTACTCTTGTCTTTGTTCTCGTCCTCTTTGGTCGAGATGTTGCTTATCTCCTTTTCAATGCCGTTTACGGCATTCTTGTATTCTTTCACTCCTTTGCCTAGACCTTTCATGAGCTCAGGTATCTTCCTGCCTCCGAAAAGGACCAAAACAATTACGAGAATTACCAGAATTTCCGGTCCACCAATATTCAATAACATAGTTTAAAACATTTTATGATGCGAAATATAGATTAATAATTGGGGTCTTCGGGAGCTATAAGCCAAATAATCAAGTAGGCAAAAAGGCCTCCTCCGACAACGAGAAGAGCTATCAAGAAGATAATTCTGACCACATTAGGGTCAACATCGAGATAGCGGGCCAAACCACCGCATACGCCGGCGATTCTCTTGTCTCGCACATTGCGAGTCAGTTTTTTAATGTTGTCAGACATAATGATTGATATTGTATTTCTAATTAATACTCTGCCGAATGAGCATTGGCTTCAGCGTTAACACGCTTAATCATGCCTTGGAGTGCGGTGCCGGGACCTACCTCGATAAATTCCTCGGCGCCATCGCGTAGCATGTTCTGCACTGTTGCTGTCCAGCGCACAGGTGCGGTAAGCTGCTTGTTGAGGTTAGCCTTGATTTCGGCGGGGTCAGTTACAGGCATAGCGTTGACATTCTGATAGCAAGGGCATACAGGTGCCTGGAAGACGGTCTTTTCGATGGCTTGGCTCAGCTCGACGCGAGCAGGCTCCATAAGTGGCGAATGGAAAGCTCCACCAACAGCAAGGGGAAGCGCACGGCCTTTGGCTTCTTTCACCAACTCGCAAGCCTTGTTGATACCCTCAACGGTACCGCTGATAACCAGCTGGCCAGGACAGTTATAGTTGGCAGCGACAACGATTTCACCCTCCACTGAGGCACATATATCCTCGACAGTTTTGTCGTCAAGTTTCAATACTGCCGCCATAGTCGACGGATTGGCCTCGCAGCATTTCTGCATGGCGTTGGCACGGGCTATGACGAGACGCAGACCATCTTCGAAACTCATAGCTTTGGCGGCAACAAGAGCTGAAAATTCGCCCAAAGAATGACCTCCAACCATTGAGGGCTGGAAAGCGTCGCCAAGATAAGCGGCAAGGATGGTGGAATGTAGGAAAATGGCAGGCTGTGTGACCTTGGTTTGCTTCAAATCCTCAGGAGTGCCGGCAAACATAAGGTCGGTGATACGAAAACCAATGATATCATTAGCCGTTTCGAACATATCACGACATTGCTTGTTGTTGTCGTACAGGTCTTTGCCCATACCTACAAATTGGGCTCCCTGACCGGGGAAAACGTATGCTTTTTTCATTTCTGTCTTATTTATCGTTTTTAATTATTCTGATTATTGAGTTCAAATCTATAAGTCTCAGTACTATGGCAAGCACCAAAGCTATTATTGTCACCACTGGTAACGCCAACCACCAACGCAGGTGGGGTGTGAATAAGGTGCAGCCAATAATAGTTAACGTAAAACACACCAGTTTTAGTATATAACCCATCGATGGTTTTAATTTAAAAATCTTTACCGCGGCCAACACCTGTGCCACAGCCATAAAAACCTGCGCCGTGAGCGCCGCGAAGGCACTACCCTCGGCGCCCAAGCCAGGTATGAGTATGATGTTGACCAAAATATTGACAATCAACGATGCCAAAGCAAAGATATTGAGACTCTTTAGTCTTCCTGCTGCGGTAAGTAGCGTACCAAATACGTACGTTGTTGAAATAGGAATGATACAGAAAATCACTATGCGAAACACAGCCGCATAGTCCGCCTCATTACTGTCATAGAACAGCGTCATCAAATCCTTGTCCATGCTGGCGAGGGCACATGACGCAGTCACGGCGAAGACCATCATCATGGAGAACATCATCATCACCGTTTCCCCAAGTTCTCCTTTGGCTGTGTCGCTCTTCGTCATCTTTGAAAAGATAGGCAGCAAGGGGACCGAAACAAGATATGCTATCATCGTCAGGGCGTCGAGCAGTCGAAAAGCACCAGCATAAACACCAGCATTATAGTCGCCATCGCCATCAGGAGAAAAAAGCTGAAGCAGAACAGGATCCAAGCGGTTGTAGCTGGCCATGAGCAGAACTAGCAACGCGAAAGGCAGACTTTTTTTCAGTATCGCCAATGTGAAAGGTTTGTTCCAATGCAATTTGCGCAACCCTGTTTTGCGCACCAGCACCCACAAAGCAAGAACAGCGGTTATAAGATATGCAGTGGTTTGAGCATAAGCAAATTTAAATATCGTCATTCCACCACTTGTCGGAGACCAAAGCATTGCGCCACAGATGGCTATCATCAACACTCGATCCATAACACTAAGCAGGCTGTCCCACTTAAACAACAAGAGTCCCTCAAAATTACTGCGCAGATAAAGTATCATAGAGCTGAGGAACTGGTTGAAGCTCAGTATTGCCAACAGATGAAACTGTTGTGTGTCGTAGCCCAGCAGGGCACCAACACTGAAAGTCACCAAGGCATACAACGCCAACAGTAACAGCTTAATGCTCAATATTCCCGACAGATGTTTGCTGATAAGATGAGGATATTGTGCGATATTGCGAGTGTTGTAGTTGGTCACTCCCAAATCGAGCAGAATATTAAAGATGTATGTGAGGTTGAATATGCCGATGTAGAAGCCGTACATCTCAGTGCCCACAGCATTCTGCACACCCACCTCGATGCCGAGAAGCCATAAAGGTTTCACTAGCAAGTTGGCAAGCAACACCCAGAAAAGACCTGATATCAACGTCTTGTTCAGGGATGTAGATTTCGACACATTATCGCTGTTGCTGTTAGCCACGAGAGAGTTATATTATTGTAATTCATTCAATAGTAATAGTTTCCTCAAAGTCCCAGTTGGCTCTGACATTCAATGTCTGAGGAATGTACACCACCCTTTCAGGGAGCCTTTGAAGCAGTATGTCGCCGGTGTCCCAGCGGCCATTGCCGTTAGTGTCCACAACAACACGCACCTTGTATTTGGCCGGCCTAATGTTAAGGAACACAGCGTCGCCGCCGCCTTTCATCACTTGCTGCCGCACCACATTTTTCTTTTCGTCGATAAGTTGCACTATCAATGCCGAGGAGCCGTCGGAGGCAACATGCAACTTAATATTGCCATAATCCTCTTTGCTGCTCACAGTAACCGAAGCGCGCAGTGAGTCGTTGGCATGCCCATATATATCGACAAAAGAGCCTTGCGGCACGAATATGTCATATTTTGCTCCCTGTCGCAAAGTATACTCTAAACGGGCATACATTTCTGTGCTGTCGATAACGACGTCGCAAAAAGTCGTACTACTGTCTTTCAAATCAATGATGGCGACAGCCGAATCGGTCTTGCATTTAGCCACCTCCAAAGGAGTGGTGAATTTGAGTGCTATAGTGTCGAAATAGGCAGGACTCTTACTGGACAGACTCATACCATCGCCAGAAGAAGCGACAGAGAATCCTTTGTCCTTGGCGCGTTTTGTACGCCAACGCAGATTCAGGGTATCTTGTATTCCCGAGGGGTCGGAAACAACCAGAAGAATAGAGTCGCATTTTTCGCGCATAGTCCACACCGTCATGGTGTCGGAAGTCTTGTTCATTATGTATTTCAACTGTTCCGAGCCGGAATAGAGGGTAGGTTTCAGCAAGGGTAGCAGCGAGGTGATTCTGATTTTGCCCTTGGCCACAAAAGCGCTGCTCGTCAAACGTTGTCTGCCTTTCTGTTCGGGAGTGAAGATGAAGACCTCTGCCGCCTTTTCGTCGGCAATGCAACGAATAGTGGAGTCGACCTTCACGCTGTCTCGCATATTGCGCGACTCGAGAATGTCGTCACAAAAACCCACCGACTCCATCGGACCTATCTTAGTGTTTTTGTCCTCGTCCTGAATGGCGACAACACGATAACTACCAGGTTTGATGCTGTTGAAAGAAAAACGTCCCTGCTTGTCGCAGCGTGTCACATAGTCGGGACGAGGAGCCTTGACAATAGTGTCACTGAGCGAAGCTATCAATTCGCCATACTTGTCGTTTTCAAAGAGCCACACAGACACAGTCTCCTCGCGAGGCGACAGCTCCAGAGCGTCGCTAACCTTGCCGCGAATCGACATACTGTCGACATAGTCACCCGTAGAAAACACATATTCCATACTCGGCAGCAAGTTGCCCTCGTTGAAGTCAGCGATTGCTTCTATGAATTGGAAAAGATAAGTTGTGTTGGGACTCAGAGTGTCGTGTAGGGTCACCATCACCCCCTTGCCTTTAGTTTTGTATTCGGCGCGGTTTTTCAGAGGTGGCGATACAATGACATTGTTTTCAGCGTTCTTGATCTCCACATATTCGTCAAACTCAATATAAAACTGCTTGCCATTAAAATTCAATGTTCTGTTTTCAGGTGTGATACTCTTCACCCTAGGAGGCGTCACATCTTTGGGACCGCCGCCAGGCATACCCTGCTTGGCACATGCTGCCAACAAAAAAGCCAACAACGGTAGCGCTATTGCCCTTACAGTTTTATATAAAGTGTCAAAAAATGTCATCTTGAAGCGTGATGATGTAGTTATAAAGTTTTTAATGAGTCGCCGCAATCGCTAATCAAGACACACTGTGATGAGATTTCAAGACCGCGATAGCTGCGAATAATCAATAGAAATAATAACGATCAAGTATCATTATTATTGTCGCATAGGGTTGAAAAATAAAAAAGAAGAAAAAATGCCATTTGGCAAAATAAAATAAAAAAAAGCACGTTATTGAGACGTGCTTGAAAACAAAAAGATGTATTTGAGGGCTTCCTGAAGACAGGGAGCCCTTTTTTGTATAGCCGACAATAAAAAAGTTTTAGGAAATGCGATATAATTACAAAGATACGGGATTAGCAATAATAGCCCTCCCATAAAGTTAAGGTTATCGTTAGCGTTAGCGTTAATTAAAGTTCTGCTGTTTGCTTGCGGCCATGCCAGTGGAAATCACGACCTAGGTATTTCTCACGCACATCAGGGTCATTGGCCATATCCTCGGGGGTGCCGTGGTGCAGCACAGAGCCTTCATATAGAAGGTAGGCGCGGTCGGTGATGCGAAGAGTCTCGTTAACGTTGTGGTCGGTGATAAGAATACCTATATTTTGACGTTTTAGGTGCGCCACAATATCCTGAATGTCTTGTACTGCTATGGGGTCGACACCGGCAAAGGGCTCGTCGAGGAGCAAGAATTTGGGATTGTTTGCCAATGCTCGGGCAATCTCAGTGCGACGACGTTCGCCACCACTGAGTTGTATGCCCTTGCTGTCACGAATATTGGACAGGTGAAACTCTGAGATAAGTTCCTCGAGTCGCTGCTCGCGACCTTCCTTGTCAAGGTCATTGCGGAATTGAAGTACCGACATGATGTTGTCGGCCACCGACATACGGCGGAAAACGGAAGCTTCCTGAGCCAAATAGCCTACACCACGCTGGGCGCGCTTGTACATAGGGAGTTCGGTGATGTCGGTGTCGTCGAGGAAAACACGCCCACCGTTGGGCTTAATGATACCCACCATCATATAGAAGGTCGTTGTCTTGCCGGCACCATTGGGGCCAAGTAGACCCACAATCTCACCTTGTTCCACCTCCACCGAGACACTTTTGACAACGGTGCGCTGGCGGTATTTTTTTATTACTTTTTCAGTTCGAAGCTTCATCTTTAAGATATGGTAGAAAGATATTATTCGATGTGACGCATTTTGCTTGTTATCCTACTAAATAATTCCTTCGCGGAGTATATCGTGGATGTGGAGGACACCAAGGTAGTGGTTGCTATCGTCAACGACAATCAGCTGAGTTATAGAGTTGGTACGCATAATGTCGAGAGCTTTAACAGCATACTCTTGCGGAGTTACCATCTTGGGCACCGACGACATAATATCAGCCGCCGTAATGCCATCGGTGCTCTCGTGACGCTTCATCATGCGTCTCAAGTCTCCGTCGCAAACTATACCCACAATTTTTTCACCGTCGACAACCACAGCGCATCCCAATCGTTTTGAGGTCATCTCCAGCACAGTCTCGCGGAGCGAAGTCGTGGGCTTCACTATGGGACGCTCGTTCTGACGATATAAGTCGTCAACATGGAGGTATAGCTTTTTGCCCAAAGCGCCGCCGGGATGGAAGCGAGCAAAATCGTTAGCAGTGAAGTTGCGGCACTCGATAAGAGCCACAGCCAAAGCGTCGCCCATAACAAGCTGTGCTGTAGTTGATGTTGTGGGAGCCAAGTCGTTAGGACAAGCCTCATGCTCGACGCATGTGTTTAGCACTATGTCGGCCTGCTTGGCAAGGAAAGATTCCGTGTCGCCGACAATTGCGATAAGTGTGTTGCCAAAACCTTTCAGCAGCGGCACCAAAACTTTGATTTCAGGCGTGTTGCCACTTTTTGATATACATATCACCACATCGTCGTGTTGAACCATACCCAAGTCGCCATGAATGGCGTCGGCGGCGTGCATAAACAAGGCTGGTGTACCTGTGGAATTGAAGGTAGAAACAATTTTTGTGGCTATGTTGGCACTCTTTCCAATGCCTGTGACCACTACCCTTCCTTTTGTCGAAAAAATAGTTTCAACAGCATTGACAAAAGCATCATCTATATAAGTGCTAAGTTTTTCTACTGCTTTTTTTTCTTTTTCAATAACTTGAAAAGCAATATCTTTGATATCTTGAGGTGTTTTCAATTCAAAAAATTTTTGTAGTTTGAATAAAAATATGTAACTTTGTAAAACATTACTACCACTACTTAACGCCACTTTTGCAATAAAAGTATTTGATGACCGACATTAATCTACAACAAAAACTCAGAGAGATTTTCGGCTTTGATAGTTTCAAAGGCGACCAGGAGAAGATAATACGCAGTATTCTCGCTGGCAACGACACCTTTGTCATCATGCCTACAGGCGGTGGCAAATCGCTCTGCTATCAGTTGCCGGCAATGATACTTGACGGTACTACGATAGTAGTCTCGCCTTTGATTGCGTTAATGAAAAACCAGGTCGACGCGGTGCGATACACTTCGGGACACAACGCAGTGGCACACTTCCTCAACTCATCACTCAACAAGCAACAAATCACCGAAGTTAAGGAAGACCTTCTCCAGGGAGGCACCAAACTGCTTTATGTGGCCCCCGAGACCCTCTCAAAAGATGAGACTATCGAATTTCTAAAACAGCTAAAGATAAGTTTCTTCGCCATCGACGAGGCACACTGTATTTCAGAGTGGGGACACGATTTCAGACCCGAGTACCGTCGTCTGCGCAGCGCTATAATACAAATCAACGATAAGGTGCCACTGCTAACCCTCACGGCTTCAGCGACACCAAAAGTGCAGCAGGATATTATCCGCAACCTGCAAATGGAAAACGCACAACTTTTTGTGTCGAGTTTCAACCGTCCCAACCTCTATTATGAGGTGCGCCCGAAACCCGCCGACACTTTGGCGCTTCACAAAGAAATAATCAAATTCATAAAAGAAAACTCCGGCAAAAGCGGCATCATTTATTGCCTTACAAGAAAGAGAGTAGAGCAGATAGCCGAACTGCTGGTTATCAATGGGATCAGAGCCCTACCGTATCATGCAGGACTCGACTCCAAAACCCGTGCCGAAAACCAAGACAAATTCCTGATGGAGGAGGTCGACGTCATTGTGGCAACAATAGCCTTTGGCATGGGTATCGACAAACCCGACGTGCGTTTTGTCATACACTACGACATACCCAAGAGCCTAGAGGGCTACTATCAAGAGACTGGTCGCGCCGGTCGCGATGGCGGCGAAGGCAAATGTATTGCCTTCTATTCCGAGCACGACGTTGAGAGGCTGTACAAATTCTTCACCGACAAAAACATCACCGAGCAGGAGATGGCTCGCCAGCTGGTACAGGAGATGGTTTCCTATGCCGAAAGCTCCATGTGCCGCAGAATGAACATTCTACGCTATTTCGGCGAGGACTACAACCTGCCCAATTGCGGCTGCTGCGACAACTGTCTCCATCCTAAGCCTCGTGTCGAAACCAAAGAGGAGATGGTCTATGTCCTCGAAACCATCATCGCCATGAAACAAGCCTTTAGGTCGCAGGAGATTGTCGACGTCATCATGGGCCGCTCCAACGCACACACGCGCACATATAAACATCATCTTTTGGAGCAATTCGGTAAGGGCACCGACCGTGACGAGCTTTACTGGAAGGCAGTGATTCGCGCCGCTGTCATAGAAAAGCTGCTTGTCAAAGAGGTTGAACAATTTGGTGTGCTTAAAATGACCCCCAATGGCTACCGCTACATCAAGACGCCCTACACACTGATGATACCCTGTGACCACGACTACACAGGTACCGCTGTCGACGACGACGAGGAACTGGCAGTTGGTGGAGGAGGGTCGGCAGCAGGCGACGAAACGCTATACACACTGCTTAAAGGTCTGCTGCGCGACATAGCCCAGAAAGAGAATCTCGCTCCCTACGTGATTTTCGAGGATCGCTCGCTGAAAGATATGACAATACAGTATCCTTGCACCATCGAGGAACTTAGCCGCTGCACCGGCGTCGGCATCGCCAAAGCGCAACGCAACGGACAACCATTTGTCGACCTTATAAAGCGCTATGTGGAGGAAAACGAGATAGAACGTCCCCAAGATATTGTGGTGCGTTCGATGGTCAACAAATCGGGTCTTAAAGTGTACATCATCAAGGCTATCGACCGACAAATGCCTCTTGAAGACATAGCTCGCGGCAAAGGGTTGAACATGGATGAACTCATCACAGAGATGGAACATATCCTTTCTTCCGGAACCAAGCTTAATATCAACTACGATATCGATGCCAACATTGAGCAGGAGCACCAGGATGTGTTGATGGACTACTGGCATGACGCAGAAAGTGACTCCCTGGAAGAGGCTTACAAAGAGTTTGAGGACGACCCCGACTACACACAAGAGGAAATACGACTAATGAGGATAAAATTCTTGACGACAGAAGGTTTCTAATCGACACAATAATAAAATAGGAGATCGGATAGAGACCTGTTTTCATTAGTAGTATAGTTTCTTTTAATTACCATATTTAAACACTAGATTACCCCATTATATAAAACAAAATCTTTTAAAAAAATGCGCGTACTTATTGCAAAAGACTATGACGAAATGTCTGTCGCGGCAGCAAATTATGTTGCCAAAAAAATCAACGACTTTAAACCTACCGAAGAGCACCCCTTTGTATTAGGCTGTCCTACAGGCAGCTCACCACTGGGGCTTTACAGCCATTTGGCCAAACTGAATCAAAAGGGACTCGTTAGTTTTAAGAACGTCGTTACGTTCAATATGGACGAATATGTGGGGCTGCCCGAAGAGCACCCCGAAAGCTATCACAGCTTCATGTGGACAAACTTTTTCAATCACATCGACATCAAAAAGGAGAATGTGCACATCCTCAACGGCAACGCTCCCGACCTTATGGCCGAGTGCAACCACTATGAGGAACTGATTGCCGAGGCCGGCGGAATAGACCTCTTCATGGGCGGTGTGGGCCCTGACGGTCATATTGCTTTCAACGAGCCTGGCAGCAGCCTCTCCAGTCGCACGAGAATCAAAACCCTCACCACCGACACCATCCAGGCCAACTGCCGTTTCTTCGACAACGATGTCACCAAAGTGCCCAAACAAGCTCTTACTGTCGGCGTAGGCACTGTCATGGATGCCCGCGAGGTGCTGATACTCTGCAACGGACCAAAGAAAGCCCGCGCCCTGCACCACATGATTGAAAACGGCGTCAACCATATGTGGACCTCAAGTATGCTGCAAATGCACCAGCACGGTACAGTATTCTGCGACGAAGAGGCAACAGTGGAACTCAAAATGAGCACCTACGAATATTTCAAAGACAAACAGCGAATAGAGAAGACTATCGACCGCTTTTTGAACTACTATACTCTCTAGAAGGATGAACACACAATACCGCAATCTCACTGAAAACGAGATAGAACAACTAAGTAAACAAGGCAACCGCGCCGATGACTGGTCATCAGTGCTGGTTGCTGATCCTTTTGAGGTTTCCTGCATTTGCAACAACTATTTCGGAGGCCGTGTGCTGATGGGTGTCGTATGTCATGGCATCGTCGCCGACGGCGACCTCCATCTGCAGGAAGGTATAAGCGGCTCTATGCTTTACAATTGCCAGATAGGAAGTCATTGTGCTATCCACAATGTGCACTACCTGTCGGGCTACACTATTGGCGACCACTGCCTGCTTTTCAACATCGACGAAATGACCGCTGGCGTGGATCATGTATGGATGGAGCCCATGAACGAGAATGGCGGACGCCGCATTATGCCTTTCAACGGCATGACGGTAGGCGACGCCTACCTTTGGGCACGTTTCCGTGGCGAAGAGGCTATGATGAACCGCCTGGAGTATATGACCTTCGACAAACTCAACACTCCTGAAGGCTCACAATCTCGCATTGGAGACTATAGCGTTGTCAAGAATACCAAACGTATCCACAATGTCGCCATCAACTCCTCCAAGGAGGACCCCAGCCGCGTTGAGGAATGTATCATGCTAGGTGACGGCGTTATAGGCTATGGCTGCAAACTTGAATACGGCGTCATAGCACAGCGTTTCCTGCTTGGCGAGCATGTAACCCTTGAATACGCCTTACGTCTCAACGACTCTGTCGTTGGCGACAACTCCACGCTGGCGCGCTGCGAGGTGGGTTGTAGCATTATCTTCCCTGCCCATGAACAACATCACAACAACTCATTCCTCATCGCCGCCTTGGTTATGGGACAGAGCAATGTCGCCGCCGGCGGCACCTTGGGCAGCAACCACAACAGCCGCACTGCCGACAACGAACTGTCGGCGGGACGCGGTTTCTGGCCAGGCCTCTGTGTAAGCCTGAAACATAGCAGTCGTTTCGCATCCTACTGTCTGCTGGCAAAGGCCGACTACCCATCAGAGCTCAATATAACACTGCCTTTTGCGCTGGTCAACAACAACGCAGCCAAGAACTGCCTCGAAGTGATGCCCGCCTATTGGTGGATGTACAATATGTATGCCATGGACCGCAACAGCCGCAAATTCGCAGCTCGCGACAAACGCGTATATAAGGCCCAGCATGTGGAATTCGACAATCTTGCTCCCGACACCGCCGAGGAAATAATCATTGCCCGCGACCTTCTGCACCTATGGACCGAAGAGTCGTACCGCGAGGGACGTTCTGAAATATTGGCGCATGGTATGGAGAAAGGCAAGCGCAAAACCGTCATCCTCAAAGCCGGCGAGGGCTACAATGCCTATCGCGACATGCTGATATACTATGCCATGAAGACTTTGGAGCCTATCGGTGACGATGTCGTCATTCTGCCTTGGCAGGGCGAGCGAGTCACCAATTGGGTTAATATTGGCGGCCAACTCATCGCCGAGGATGACATTAAACAGCTCATCGCCGATATTTCCACCGGCAAACTCGACAGCTGGGACGCTATCCACGAGCGCTTCGACTCCTTGTGGGACAACTATCCGCAACAGAAAGCACGCCACGCCTATCAGGTATTGTGCCACCTGTCGCAGAAACGCTCTATCGACGACGAAGAATGGAATAGGTATAAAGCGGAATATCAGCGTATTCAACAGTATGTTGCCGATCAGAAACTATTGTCGCGCAAGAAAGACGAACAGAATGATTTCCGTAACGCCACCTATTGGAATGACGCCGAGCGCAACGCAGTACTCTCATAAAGGAAAAATGAGCTAGGATAAAGTGAAGAGAGACTGAAAAAGCAATAGCCCTAAAACATCGAAGGAGGCGGAGAGATGATTGCTCTCCACCTCCTTCGTCTTATATAGCTGAAAGTGTATTTTTATCGGAAATAATAGCCCCACAATCGACTAAAAGACCGATTTAAATGTACGTCGGCGGCAAAATCGAAATATTTGTTGTAATTTTGCATTTGCAAACAATATGCAGGGGTACTTGATAACCCCCTTTAACAAAACAAGATACATGAAAAATAAAGACACAATAATCATCTATTCCGGTGGTTTGGATTCCACAACGCTCCTTTATGACCAGCAGGAGCGTATAGCGTTGGCTGTCACTTTCAACTATGGCAGCAATCACGCCGCTCGAGAGACAGAATGCGCCAAATATCATTGCACTAAGCTAGGCATAGAGCATATCGTCATCGATTTGGCATTCATGAAACAGTTCTTTTCCTCTTCGCTGCTCAGCGGCGCCGACGCCATTCCCAGCGGCAACTACGACGATGACAACATGAAAAGCACCGTGGTGCCTTTCCGCAACGGCATTATGCTCTCGGTAGCTTGCGGACTTGCCGAAAGCCGGGGACTGAAACGAGTGCTTATCGCCAATCATGGCGGCGACCACGCCATTTATCCCGACTGCAGATCCAACTTCATCACCTCCATGGGCGAAGCCATGAAGGCGGGTACTTACGATGGTGTGCAACTGGATGCGCCATACACCCATCTTACCAAAAGCGACATCGTGATGAGAGGTGCGAAACTCGGTATCGACTATGGGAAAACATATTCCTGCTATCGTGGAGGCGAGAAACACTGCGGCACCTGCGGCACCTGCACCGAGCGTCGCGAAGCCTTCCGTATCGCAAACATCCCCGACCCTACAGAGTATGATATATAAACAAGCCACCTCGTGATTTAACATCGTCAAAACGCACCAAATCAGTTATTATGTACTACGTTACAAAACATATAGAAGTATCGGGAGCACACCGTCTTGAGCTGGATTACCCGAGCAAATGCACACAATTGCACGGACACAACTGGCAGATAACCATCTATTGCAAAAGCCGCGAACTAGACAAGAACGGCATGGTGGTGGATTTTTCCAAAATCAAGAAGTGCATTACCGACAAACTTGACCACCAAGTCATCAACGACATAATCGGTTGCAACCCCACAGCAGAGAACATAGCGCGCTGGTGTCAGCAGCAAGTTCCCAACTGCTACCGTGTTGATGTTCAAGAGACATCGGGAAACACCGCAACATACGAAGTCGACGAATGAAAATAAACGAGATATTCTATTCGCTGCAGGGCGAAGGCTATCATAGCGGAACTCCCGCAGTTTTTGTGCGGATGAGTGGCTGCAACCTCAGGTGCGCCTTCTGCGACACAAAGCACGAGACTGGTGTCGAGATGACCGAGGATGCCGTAGTGGCGGAAGTCATTAAATATCCCGCACATTTGGTTGTAATAACAGGGGGCGAGCCATCACTGCAACTAACATCATCTTTTGTCGACAAACTCCATGCCGCTGGCAAATATGTCGCTGTTGAAACCAATGGCACCCGACCACTTCCCGACGAAGTAGACTGGATAACACTATCGCCCAAAGAGGCTTATGTGGGGCCTCAAGGCAAGCCTGTGCTATATCGCGCAGACGAATTGAAATTTGTCTACGATGGCGTTCACGACCCAAAGCATGTTATGCCTTTGGCAGCAAACATACCACACCTCTTCCTGCAGCCATGCGACACCGGTGACCCGGCTCGCAATGCCGAAATAATGCAGGCAACAGTGGAATACACAAAGCGCAAACCCCAATGGAGACTCTCGCTGCAGATACACAAAATCCTAAACATCCGTTAGCAGAAAAAGGCCACAATTAATTAAACACAATCTTTGGACGAATAGTTAGAATACTGATTGAAGTAAAACATTTAAAATGAATGTATGATTGCCTTTATTGATACAGAGGTGAACCCTCATAACATGAAGGTGGCCGATTACGGAGCAGTTAGGGAGGATGGTGCCGTTATGCACACTCATTCCAAGGCTGACTTCGATACCTTTGTATCAAAATGCGATACAATATGCGGACACAACATCATCAATCATGATTTGAAATATACTGCATTAAGAGGCAATCCTACGATTGTTGATACGCTGTTCCTCTCTCCATTGTTGTTTCCTAAACGGCCTTATCATCATCTGGTAAAGGATGATAAATTACAGGTAGATGAGCTGAACAATCCTGTAAATGATTCAATGAAAGCTCACGACTTGTTGAATGATGAAGTGGCAGCATGGAATCAGTTATCAAATAACAGACGAGAAATCAACTATTACCTGCTGAATGAAACACAAGAGTTCGGAGGGTTCTTCAAGTATATCGGTTATTCACCAAATATCAGTTGGATATCATCATTATTTACAACAAAGAGAGATTGGAAGCAACTGATTTTAAAGGAATATGAGGGTAAACTATGCAGTAATGCCGATTTTGAGACATTGGCTAAACAATACCCTATAGAATTAGCATATTGTTTGGCAGTGATTGGTGCCGATGACATCTTTTCAATCACACCGGCATGGGTAATACGAAACTATCCTCATGTAGTGAATGTGATGACCGCACTGCGCAACTCGAGTTGTGGAGATTGTGAGTATTGCCATAAGCGATTGGATGCTCATTACGGACTGAAAGATTTTTTTGGCTATGATGAGTTCCGTATTTTTGATGGCGTTCCTATGCAACAGCAGGCTGTGGAATCTGCAATCCGGGGCGAATCCTTACTGACGATATTTCCAACTGGTGGCGGTAAAAGCCTCACCTTTCAGCTACCAGCACTAATGGCAGGACGGAATACGCATGGGCTAACTGTAGTTATTTCACCTCTTCAGTCACTAATGAAAGACCAAGTAGACAACCTTGCTGCCCGTGGAATTAGTAATGCCGTGACCATCAATGGACTGTTAGATCCTATCGAGCGCGCCAATGCCATCGAGCAAGTGGCAGACGGAACTGCCAATATGCTATACATTGCTCCTGAAATGTTACGCAGTAAGACCATAGAACGATTGTTAACAGGGCGTAATGTTGTACGATTTGTAATTGATGAAGCACACTGCTTCTCTGCATGGGGACATGATTTCCGTGTGGATTATCTGTATATCGGTGATTTCATTCGTCAGCTGAAGGAAAAGAAACAATTGGACCAACCAATTGCCGTATCTTGTTTCACAGCGACAGCAAAACAAAAAGTTATCAGTGATATTTGCGACTACTTCAGAGTAAAATTAGGATTGGAGCTAAAAGTGTTTGCCGCCAATGCTGAGCGTAAGAACCTACGTTATTCCGTGCTTCATGCTGATACTGCTGATGAAAAATACAATTTATTGCGTTCACTGATACTTGGGCACAATTGCCCCTCAATAGTATATGTGTCACGTACCAAACGCACTCGCGAATTAGCACAGCATTTGACCAACGACGGCATACGGGCATTACCATTCAATGGAAAGATGGATGCGGCTGAGAAAGTGAAAAACCAAAATGCTTTCATGAGTGGTGAAGCACAGGTAATTGTAGCAACATCTGCTTTTGGTATGGGTGTTGACAAGAAAGATGTGGGATTGGTGGTACACTACAATATCAGCGACTCACTTGAGAACTACGTGCAGGAAGCTGGCCGTGCAGGACGAGACCCGCAAATGCAGGCAGAATGTTTTGTGCTGTATGCTGATAGCGACCTCGACAAACATTTCATACTTCTCAATCAGACAAAACTTAGTATCAGTGAAATTCAGCAAGTATGGAAAGCTATTAGGGATCTTACAGCTAAACAAGATATAGTAAGTTGTTCGCCATTGGATATAGCACGCCAGGCCGGATGGGGAGATGAAATAGATGATATCGAAACACGAGTGAAAGCCGCAATAGCTGCTCTTGAAGACGCAGGATTCATACAACGTGGAAGCAACTCACCTCATATATTTGCGACTGGAATTGCCGTAAAAAATATGGATGAGGCGCGACGCAGATTGATGATATCTCCTCTCTTTGATGAACAATCGCGCGAGGAAGCAGCCCGAATTATCAAATCACTTATTAGTGCCCATGCCACAGCAGAAGGGAGAGGGGCGGAAGCTGAAAGTCGGGTAGACTATCTTGCCGACATTTTAGGAATGAACAAAGCATCAGTCATTAGGAATATCAACCTAATGCGTCAAGATGGTTTGTTGGCAGACAGCAGAGATATGCAAGCATGGATTACCAAGAGTACGACGGTAAGAAACCTCGATGCCTTTTTACGGCTGGAGCAGTTTATGTTACAGAAATTCTCTGAAGAGTCATATAGATTTAGTTATAAAGAGCTAAACGAGGAAGCTCAGAAAGCAGGATTAGCTTATTCCAATGTCAAACGACTGCGGATGCTTCTTCATTTTATGACTCTGAAAGGATATATCTACAAACAAGAGCACAGCATAACAGGTTACGTCAATGTGCAACTTCAGACATCCAAAGAGACGACAAAGAATCGATTTGAACGACGAGTAGATATTAGCAGGTTTATTGTGGATTGTTTGAATGCCCAAAAAGACGATAGTAAAGACACTACACTTGTTAACTTTTCTGTTGTGGAACTGCTCCAACAATTCATTGCCAGTCGTCAAGAGACAATGTTTATTAACAATGAAAAGCCAACAATCGCTGATATAGAAGAATCATTACTGTATCTTACAAAGACTGAGTTGATGAAAATAGAAGGAGGTTTTATCGTCCTCTATAATACCATGCAGATCGGACGTCTCGTCGCTACTCGTACACGATATGGCAAGGAACAATATCGCTTGTTGGATGAATTCTATAAACAGCGCATCCGTCAAATTCACATTGTAGGTGAATACGCCAATTTGATGGTTCGTGACTATAATGCGGCGCTTCGTTTCGTCAATGACTATTTTACATTAGATTTCCGCAAGTTTATAAACCATTATTTCAAAGAAGAACGTCGAACACAGATTGACCAGAATATTACTCCTGCAAAATACAATAAACTATTTGGAGAACTCTCCAATCGCCAAGGTGAGATTATTGACGATAAAGAGTCGAAATATATCGTAGTGGCAGCAGGTCCTGGAAGCGGCAAAACTCGAGTGTTAGTACATAAGCTAGCTTCATTGCTGTTAATGGAGGATGTGAAACATGAGCAACTACTGATGCTTACATTTTCAAGAGCTGCAGCAACAGAATTCAAGAAACGGCTTATTGATTTGGTGGGAAATGCTGCCCACTATGTTGACATCAAGACATTCCACTCTTATAGCTTTGACCTTGTCGGCAAACAAGGGAATCTGGATGAAGCAAAGGATGTGGTTCGTCTTGCTGCAAAGATGATAGAAACTGGTGAGGTGGAAGCATCAAAGATTGCAAAAAGCGTTCTTGTTATTGATGAGGCTCAAGATATGGGGAAGGATGACTATCGATTAGTTCAGGCTCTGATGCGACAGAATGAAGAGATGCGAGTCATTGCTGTGGGAGATGATGACCAAAACATCTATGGTTTCCGTGGATCCGATTCAAGATATATGCAGTCATTAGTTGAGCAAGAAGGCGCTAAATTATACGAGATGACGAATAACTATCGGTCGGCAAGAGCGATAGTAGATTGCTCCAACCGCTATGTACAGCGTATACCTGGTCGTCTGAAGCACACTACCATACAGTCTGCAAATGGAGAAGATGGTAAGGTAATTACCTTGAAATCGCTTCTAGATACTGATATTAAAGTTGAAGGTAGTACAGCAATACTTACTCGTACTAATGAGGAGACGATGCAAGTGGCCCACGAGTTGGAACAGCGGGGTTTACATGCTACCGTTGCACAATCATTGGGAGGTTTCCGTTTCGGTAATCTTGCAGAAGTTCGTTTTTTTCTAAAACAACTTGGCAGGGAAAACACTGTGACCATTTCAAAAGAGATGTGGAATGAGGCAAAACAACGTACCATTGAGACGTATGCTTCTAGCTCTTGTTTAAGAGTCATGCAGCATTTCTTCTCAGACTTTGAGACAACTCATCAATTCTATTATCGCAGCGATTTGCGTGAATACATCTTTGAGTCAAATATTGAGGATTTCATCGCCAGCGATAATAATTCTGTATTCGTAAGTACCATCCACAAAGCTAAAGGGCGTGAATTTGACACTGTGTATATCTTATCGCCAATTCCCGACGGTAGTAATATCAATGATATGCGAGCATACTACGTGGGACTCACTCGAGCAAAGCGAAACCTATATCTTGTAACCAATCCTCCAACTGAGTATTCCTCGATATCAATAGCATTGAATATGCATGATGTTATACTTAATTATTTCAAAGGGAAAAAGGATATTGTGCTTCGTATGAGAAGTGGTGATGGCCTATACTACAAAGATGGATATTTGCTGAATGAGCAAAAAATCAAGGTCGCTGCTTTATCTGCATCTGGCAAAAACAAATTGATGGCGTGGATTGATAAAGATTATAAAGTTACCAGTGCAAAAGTAAGTTATACATTGGCATGGAAACCGCAAGACTCAAATATAGAATGTGCCGTTTGTTTGGCGAATATTGTTTTATCAAAAATGACGACAAAAGAATAGAATAATCATTATTGATTATACGAAACGGAAGTATCAAACTTAATTTATACTGAAGTTGACTTTGAAGAGTTTAAGGCTTGGGGGAGTGGAAAAGAAACAGCGAATTGACAACGCCAAGAGTCTTAGCTCAATGTTTGGTTTGCATTCTCTTTTTAATGTCAGCGATCTCGTTTTTCGCCCTTTGCAATGCCCTTTCAAATTGTGGACAAGCATGCAGACGAGCCACGGCCTGGCTTGACGCCAAAAATCCGGCCATGACATCGCTATGCCAATGATAGTTGCAGACGATACGATTTTCACCAAAGCGATAGCCACGCTCCAAAATAGCATCACAGCTATCGGGGAATAGCTCGGCGAGCAAAAGAGCTGATGTCATGCCCAGAATGCTATGGCCGGAGGGATATGAGCCGTTGTTGCGAAGCACCTCCTCGTCGCCTGGAGCTAGAGTGGCGGTGGAATAGTAAACATACGGCCTAGTGCGATTGTATAGCTGCTTTGGCTTTTTGCAAATCAAATCAGCAGTGGCAATCGCAGTGTCGAGAAATCCAAACAATTCCGGCGTTGCTGTTCTCGACATTTCAATGCCACAGAGAGGGCCAAATTCACGGCATATAGTCTCGATTGAATATATGGCGTCACGCATTGCTTGGGCACAACGGGCCGAGTCAGTCTTGCGCACCATAACTCCCCAATCATAATATGCCTTGTCGGTCATAAACCGCTCGCTGCCGAATTGAGGAGGAGCGGGCAGTGTTTTAACCAAATCAGGCATATCCCCTATCTTCAACCAAGTTTTTTGCGCATACAGATGAGCTGTCAATCCTACAAGTAATACGAATGCGATGGCTTTAAATGTGTTTTTCATTTTCTGTTTTTGAATTAGTAACGACTAACAGTCTGTAGTTAATCACTTATGTGTCTTAGCAATCAACATTTAACATTTTTATATATTTTATTAACGCAATAAAACATACGATTATTGCTATTCAGACACAAAACTATGTATTATGGATACAAGTCTGCTCAGAAAAAACATTGTATGTTATTAATAATTATGTCATTTATATATAAAAATAATGTATTTTTGCAATATCAAATGAACAAAATCAAAGTACTGATGAAACGAGCTAAATATCTTATTGTCATTGCATTTATAACAATTTTGTTGTATGCATGCAACAAAGACAACCCGACACCAGATCAACAACAGCCGGCAGTGCCGCAAATCATCCTCGACACTGACATTTGCAGTTCGACTGACGACCTTTTCGCCATGCAGCTACTATACCGCTATGCCTCGCAAGGGCGATGCAATCTGCTTGGCGTGGTGGTGGACCGCATGGGCGACACCAACGCCGCCGTCGCCGACTTGATGAACAACTACTATGGATTTCCGACACTGCCTATAGCGCTGGAACGCAATGGCACCAACGAACGCTTCTGTTACATCAACTACTCACCTATTGCGCAGCTCACCGACGGTAACGGCAACCTGCTGTTTGCCCGCACCTACAGCGACTATTCGTCGATCCCCGACGGCTATGTCCTTTATCGCCACCTGCTGGCCAACTCCGCTGACGGCAGCGTTACCATCATACTTACCGGCATCCCATCGACGATAGCCAATCTCCTCACTTCGGGTGCCGACCAGTACTCATCGCTATCGGGCGTGGAGCTGGTGCGTCGCAAGGTGAAACGGCTCTACTTCATGGCCACCAAGCTAGAACCAGACAACGAGCAGAATGTCAGTCCTGGATACAATATGATGATGCATCCCGTAGCGGCACACACACTACTGGAGATGTGGCCTGACGATGTCGACGTCATCATATCACCCAGTGCGCCAGGCAATATGGTGGAATATACGCCCGAAATGGTTATCAGCGATATCAATTGGACAGAGATACATCCGCTGAAACAAATCTACACGCAATATGACTGCAACACTGGGCAGAAAATGTGGGATCCCCTACTACCCATGTATGAGATTGAGGGTGATGACCTTATCGAGCTCTCGCCCCGCGGACACATAAGCCTCAGCGCCGATAATAAGATCACATTCACAGCCGACCCCGACGGCAACTACCGCTACCAAATCGCAGGCGACGAGGCATGGGCGGAGAGGTTGTTGAATATCATACGTGCATCGTCAACAACGCCAACGAGAATGGCGACGTATACAACGTCGATGGCAACACTCTCACATCAGACACGAGGAATACAAAACATCCGGTAAACTACGATGTTGGCTGCGCAGTCGCTAAAAAAACATTGAACGAAATATTGCCATAGCTTTAAGGGTTAATGGGTTAATAGTGAGCTTCGGCTTTTCATCATCGAAAAATGAACTGTAGCGCTGTAGCAGAGGGGGGTCACAATTTGCGATTACCTAGTGAATTACCGTTACTTACAATGTTTTAACGACAAGAAATAGGTCAAAACTAGATAGATACCATTATGGTATTTCGGCATACATTTCGATGCCCACTTCTATCTTTTTTGCCTGAATGTCAGAAATAATATGTATGTTTGCACTTAGAAAACGAGCAGTTTCTTTGCATCGTCAATTTACAAATTATGCATATCACTGAACCACTCTACCGCAATCCCTATTGGCCCACGTGGCCGTTCATCCAAATAACTCAAGGGTGCACCCATAACAGCTGCAAATTGAAACATCCAACGCACAAATCAGCTCTACGCACTCCACTGGAGCTTGTACCGTTGGCCGAAAACTTTTATTATAATAGGGATAAATGTTGACAATATCAGTAATCGGCACCGGCGCCATCGGAGGGTATTATGGCGCAAAACTCGCGCGTGGTGGGCAGGATGTACATTTCCTGCTGCACCGCGACTACGAATACGTTAAAGAACACGGCCTGTACGTGAAGTCGTGCGACGGCGATTTCCGGCTCGACAAGGTTAACGCCTACAACACCACTGCTCGAATGCCCAAGTCGGACGTGGTCATCGTGGGTCTGAAAACCACCAACCAGTCGATGCTGAAGACCCTTCTGCCGCCGCTGCTGAAGGACGACACCGTGGTGGTGCTGATCCAGAACGGCCTGGGCCTGGAGAAAGACTTCGCGCTCCGGTTCCCCGGCGTGAGCGTTATGGCGGGTTTGGCTTTCATCTGTTCCTCCAAGACCGAGCCCGGCATCGT
>JAEEGL010544181.1_pt1 | contig 36573 bp, 31 predicted proteins | sample 9134231 | NCBI WGS metagenome assembly JAEEGL01 (sample SAMN16246548, study PRJNA631951) | gut metagenome | biome: gut microbiome; feature: rumen; material: fiber-attached | host: Bos | place: Iran: Karaj | collected 2018-10 | reverse complement strand
TGGTGATGGTGTATTGAAGATCCAGAACCACCGAAACCGTAATGTCTAATCCTGAATATTGTCCGTTATATTTGTCAGAATAAAAATATAACGTTACACTTTGTCCGCCAAAGAGTGTGCCCAAATCTTCGCCCTCAGGTTGTGAACCGTATTTTTTGTCTTCTATTTGAGGTGCTGATGTATTGATTCCATTGTAAATCTGCAAGTAATCATAATAATCACCCGAATTTTTATAAACTTGTGAAATTACACTGCCTGTTAACTTCAAGATGTAGCCTTCGGGGGCGGTGAGCGTCAGAGTGCCGTTACAACCGTTGGAATAATTACCATCCTTGCCGCCGTCGTCATAGACTTTAAACTTTGTGATGCCTGAGGGGATTGTGAATGCAAGGCTTCCTGTTTTGGGCATATTGATGTAATAATATCCATCGTCTTCTGTGTCGCAATCATCGTCAACTTGGAGAATGTACTTTAACTCCGCCGACACCGTCACGTCGGCGTCAGGCATGGTGAGCGTATAGGGATTCTCCGTGCCGCTGAGCGTTCCTGCGCTGGCGGAGTAGCCGCCAAAGTCGTAGCCCAAAGGCATGTCGGTGTGGCCGAGCGTCAGGCTCACCTGGTCGTCGCTGCCGTAGTAGAGGGTCTCGCCGCGCTGCAGGCCTCCGCCGCTGTAGGCGGTGATGCCGCTGACGGTGTACTGGGTCGCGTCGCCGGTGAGGGCGATGGGCTCGATGGTGACGGCGGCGGCGGCGGCGACGGTGTGGGGGGCCTTGCCCTGCGCGGTGCCGAGGGCGCGGGTGTAGTAGCTGTTGGTGATGGTGGCGCCGTTGCGGCTGAAGGTGGCACATCCAGTGCTTTCTACTTCGCGGTCGTTGGTTGTAGTAGAGGGGGCGTAGAGGCTGTTGGTGATGGTGACGGACGTGTTTTGCCAACCGACAAAACCGCCGCAGTTGGTTGTGTTGGTTGTGCTTGTACTGAGTATTTTGCCGTCGAAAACGCAGCCATCGATGGTGAGATTTGCACCGTAATTGCCATTAAGGCCGACAAGTCCGCCGTGTATGCCGTCGCCGTGGACTGCACTATTGATGTTTACGCTGACGCGGCAGTTTTGGATGCTGACTGTGCCGTATTGTGTGCCGATGAGTCCGGCGGCATACTTGTTTGATGTGTAAATGTTGCCGTTGACGTGCAGGTTCTTAATAATGCAACCGTCCTCAGCGTTGCGGAACGGTGCGACGTTTTCTTCGTTGATTGGGTTGCCGTACGAGCCGTATTGGACGGTGAGCGTTTTGCCGTTGCCGTCGAATGTGCCGGTGAAGTCGTGGTATGAACTTCCCGCCATGCGGGTGACGGGGTTCTCAGCCGAGCCGATGTCGTCGCCTAACTTGACGGTCTTGCCCGAGAAGAAAGTCTTGCCGTTTGCTTCTGCCAACAGGTCGCAGAAGACGCCCCAGCCCGCGGCGGTGTGGATGGTGTACTCGTCGCCGCCGTCATCAGAGAAGTGTGCGGGGTTGATGCTGAAGGTGGCGGTGATGGTGCCGTCGTCATTGTCGGGCATGGTGAACTGGCCGCTGGCGATGGTGAGGCCGGTGGCGGCGTAACCGTCAAATTGGTAACCCGCATCGGCGGTGGTGTTGAGGGTGACAGTCTCGTTGGCGGGGGCGTAGATGATGCCGCCGCTAATCCTGCCCACAGTGCCGCCGAGGGCGACGCTGCCGTGGGTGCCGCTGATGGTGAGGGCTACGGCGCGGGCTTCGGTCTCGCCGCCAATTGTTTGCTGGGAATAGGTATCAAAACCATCGTTCCATCCGCTTACGCTGACGTTGTGGTAATAGTTGGCCGTGGCTGTCGAGGGGCTTCCTCCGCCTGCCACCTTGCCGATGTGGGCACATATATTACTTACACTCTTGCTGACACTGCCATTCACCAGCAGGCAGTTGGTGATGGCGGTGTTGTCGTCGCACCTGCCCACTAGGCCGCCGAGGTAGAACTCAGACATGTTGTTGCCGCTGTATGAGGCGGTGATGCTGAAGTCCTTCAGCACAAGGTCGGTGATGGTGGAGGTGCCGACCGAGCGTTTATGCAAGTAGCCGAAGAGGCCGTAGCAAGGATAGGCTTGTGTGTCGTCGCTTTTCGGGTCGCCATTGACGTGTATGCCCGTGATGACGTGGCCGTTGCCGTGGAAGTAGCCGTTGAAGTAGTAATTCTTGTTCCAGCCGATTGGCTTCCAGTAGTGTTCGCTGAGGTCGATGTCTGCCATCAGTTCCACGGTGCGCCCGCAGTAGTAGCCCGACGCGCTGCCGGAAGTCATCTTGTCGTTGTTCACGGCGTAGGCGTAGTAGGCCAGCTGCTCGGCGGTGGAGATATAGACGGTGGAGCCGTCGTCGCTCTGGGGTATGGCTGCGGCCTTGGCCTCGTCGCTGCTCCAGTCGATGTTGTTGTCGTTCACCCAGTCGTTCCAGTTGCCGCTGGGAGTCTGCGCCCATGCCGTGGATATACAACAGATGAATATGAAAGCCACTACAAAAGCGGCTTTCGCTAAGTGTGAAATGATATTTATGAATTTCATATATTTTTATTTAATTAACATACAAATTGATTGCTTGTAACCAGCGGCTTAGACATACGCCGCCGCACCGTGAAAAAGGAATTATCTATCACGGCGGAGAAAAACGTTGGTGGTCTTGTGTATTTGAAAGGAAATGTTTTATTATCGCGCGAGGATTGGCGATGCGAATATTGTGTGTGTGTGTGTGTGTGTGTGTGTGTGTGTGTGCAGACATCCTGCGCAAGTCAGGGGCGGCTTGTGCTGCTATGAGGCGGTATGTGGATGTCGCTGTCATACGCAATTGTTTGTTAAGACGGGGCAAATATAAAGGATTTTTTTGAAATGTGCAAAAAAAATTAAAAATTAAAAATAAGTTGACAGGGAGGAAAATAAATGTGTGGAAGATTTGTTTTTCTTATGTCTAATGCTTATTTTTGCGGAAAACATTTACAAATCATGTGGAATCCAAAGGCAAAGCGCATACCATACGGCATACAGGGCTTTGAGATGCTCAGGCGCGACAACTGTTACTACGTCGATAAGACGATGTTCATACCCGAAATAGAATCCGCCAACAAGTACTTCTTCTTGGTGCGTCCTCGGCGTTTTGGCAAGACGCTCACCATGATGATGCTCGAGGCGTATTACGACATACACAAGAAAGACAATTTCGAGAAGAACTTTTCTGGTCTGTGGATAGGCGACCACCCCACCGAAAGCCGCAACACTTACTTAGTGTTGGAGTTCAACTTTTCGTTGGTTAACGGCAGCATTGAGGATTACAGAAGAAGTTTCGACGCACATTGCAAGATAAAAATCGAATCGTTTTGCGACGAGTACAAAGACTTGCTGTTGCCAGAGACAAAAAATTTGGTTTTGTCTTGCAACGGAGCAGTAGATCAAATGACAAAACTTTCTGAAATGGTGGCGAAGTCGGGCAGAAAAATCTATCTATTCATCGACGAGTACGACAACTTCACCAACAACATCCTCTCCGATTTCACACAACTTGCCCGTTATCAAGACGAAACACACCGCACAGGATATTTGCGCACTTTTTTCAACGTCGTCAAAGACGGGTGCAAAGTAGGCATAGAACGCCTTTTTATAACAGGTGTGTCGCCCGTTACTCTCGACGACCTCACGAGCGGCTTCAACATCGGCAGCAACTACACCGCCGAGCCAAAATTCAACGAAATCACCGGCTTCACCGAAAGCGAGGCGCGGGCGATGATCGACTATTACCGCCAATATTTCGACTTCCCCTATTCCACCGACGAGATTATAGATACCATCCGCCCGTGGTACGACAATTATTGTTTTGCAAAACAGTGTTTTGGCAAGACGACGATGTACAATTCTGACATGTTGCTCTATTTTATGGACAAGTTGTGCAACCATGGCGAATACCCCGAAAACATAGTTGATGCCAACATCCGCACCGACTACGCAAAACTCCGTATGCTTATCCGTAAGGACAAGGAGATGGCTTTTGAAGGCTCTATAATCCAAAAACTTGTAACGGAAGGTCAGATAGTAGGCAAACTTGTAGAAAACTTCCCCGCCGAGGCAATCGTTGTACGCGAAAATTTTGTAAGCCTTCTCTATTACTTTGGAATGGTAACGATAGGCGGCTTTTCGCGTCAGGATGTCATCTTCAAGATTCCCAACATGGTTGTAAAAGAGCAACTTATCAAATACCTGATGGACAATTACGCCGACAACGACCTTGTGTATAACACCTACGTAGCCGACCAACTGATTTCCGACATGGCATTCGACGGCAAGTGGAAGGAGTTTTTTGCATACGTGGCCGACACGATAAAAGCCTTTGCCTCCACACGCGACAAGGCCAAGGGCGAGAGTTTTGTACACGGATTCACGCTTGGAGCGGTGTGCCAATGCAGCGCGTATTTTCCGCACTCGGAGGCTGACACGTCGGCAGGATTCCCCGACCTCTACCTCGAACCCCGCAACGACCTCTACCGCGACTTGACACACAGTTACCTCATAGAGTTTAAGTACGTTGACGAAAAAGCCACCAAGACTTTAATCAAAAACAAATCCGCCGAAGCCATTCTCCAATTAGAAAAATATTCCAAGAGCGGTTTTGTAGCCCAAAAATCAAAAGGCACCACGCTCCATTGTCTCCTGGTAGTATATAAAGGTGTGGAAATGGTCAAGTGCAACGAGGTGATTACTGTGGATTACTGCGGGGACGCCGCAAAACATGGCAATCTCATTTAACAACGAATTAAACGAATACACTTCTGCAATTTTTATATTCGCTAAATCCGCCGCCGCTTGCGGCATTTTGTTTAATGCAACTTTCTGTAAGACAAATTCGTTTAATTCGGTGTTACAATGTTTTAATGAAATTGCCATGTGGCTTACGATATTTTAAGCCCCATGATGGTGATGTCGTCGCGCTGCTCCACGCCTTCCATAAATTCGTCGAGGATTTCTTCAAAAACCTGTTTGCGCTCCTGCATGTCAAGTTGTCCGTTGTATTCGATGGTCTTTACAAAACGTACCCTGCCAAAACGTTTGCGCTCAAAGTTGTTTTGGTCTATGATGCCGTCGGATGTCATGTAGAGACAGTCGCCGGACTGCACGGTGAGGCTGTGGCTCGTAAATTTCTTTTCGATTGTGTTGTTGAATCCGCCAATGGAAATGCGGTCGGCGGCGATGGTGTCGGTCTTCTGCTCCAAAGCCTTGTAATGGTAGAGCGAATTTTTTGCGCCGGCATACACCACGTCGTGATATTTGCCGTCGTCATTGCGGTCAAAACGGCAGATAGCCATGTCCAAACCGTCCTCGTTGTTGTTGTTGGCCTGATTGAGCGCGTTGACAATCTCCTTGTCGAGGGTCGAGAGTATCAGGTCGGGTTCGTACTGCTTGTTTCTAATGATAATATCGTTGAGCAAAATATTACTAATCAGCGACATGAACGCGCCAGGCACACCGTGTCCCGTGCAGTCTATCACCGCCGCAAATATCTTTTCGGGGTTCTTGCGGTCGGGACCAATGGTCTTAAACCAATAGAAATCGCCGCTCACGATGTCCTTGGGGCGGAAGATTATCATCGCGTTAAAATACACGTTGATAAAGGTTTCGTGTACAAGGATAGCGTCCTGTATGGTCTTGGCATAACGGATAGACCCATTGATGGCGTTGTTCTTGAGTTGGAGTTGGTGGTAGTCTTTGGCCTTTTCGAGGGCGATGCTCAGGTACGAGGTTATCATGCGGATGTTGGCGCGGTCGGAGTTGGTGTAAACGTCCTTGGCGGTACATCCTATTGTGAGTATGCCGTTTGGCTTGGATGCCTCCCTGAGCGGCAACACGAACACCGTGCCGAGGGTCTGCTCCCCTACCGTATGGAAATGCGATTTTTCCACGTCAGAATACGAATCCTCGTTGGTGCGGAAACATAGAGTCTCCGTGCAGTCGGTGTAAATTTCCACGGAGACTGGCTCTTGCTGCTGTCCGTTGAGATAGATGTTGTTAAATTCAAGGCATTGCTTGGACGGACTATACTTGCTGATTGCAAAAAAATCCATCTTCACCATCATCTTGATATGGTTGTAAGCCGTCATGATGATGGTAAGCGTGTCAAACGAACTCGTTATCTGGCGACTGAGGTCGTTGAGGATGAGGGTGCTGTTGAGCGATTTTTCCACCTCCTCCTTTTGGATTTCGAGCGTTACATTGGCCATCACGAGGTCTTCGGTGCGTTTTTTCACGGTGGATTCGAGCGTTATCTGCCGCTGCTTAGTAACGCGGCTTCGCATTATTGCCAACGCTATTATGCCACCCACAAACACCATTACGGCGAGTGTTATCATCAACGGATGACACCACAAGGGGCGCAGCACGGTGATTTTCAACGGCCTCACCTCCGACTCCACGCCGTCGGCATTGCGGCATTTGATCATAAACACGTAGTCGCCATAATCGAGGTTGGTAAACACCGCCTCGTGCCTCGACCCTATGTCCACCCACTTGTCTTCGTAGCCCCGGAGCATGTACGAATATTTGTTGCCCGCCTCGTTGACAAAATTGAGCGTTGCAAACTGGATGATGATGGTCCTGCCGCCCTTGGTGTCGAGCACGATATGGTCGGTGGCTTCGGGGGCTTTGTCACTGAGGATGGTGTCGAGTTGACGCTTGTTGCGCACGTTGTCGTCGTATTCGAGCATCAGCCTTGTGATGGTGGGCATGGGCAGGAGCGAGTCGGCGCGGATTTCCGACGGGTTGAAGTACGTGAAACCGTTGGCAGCCCCAAAATACATCGTGCCGTCCTTGTCCTTGTACGCCGACCGTTGCAAAAAATTGCCGGCAAGCATACCGTCAGACGACAAATACGTCCTGATTACCTGCCTCGTATCGGGGTCAAATTTAGAAATGCCGTTGGACGTGGAAACCCACAGGTAACCCGTCTCGTCGTCGGCCACAATGCCCTGTATCACGTCGCTGAGAAGCCCGCAGTCGGTGTCGAAGGTGGTAAATTTGCCAGTGTTGATGTCAAAGAGGTCGAAACCCGCGTTGGTGGCAACCCAGATGCGCTGTTTCTTGTCGATACAAAAATTAACCACCCAATTATGACTGAGGGAAGTGGAGTCGTAGTCGTCGCTCTCATAATTGGTAAAAACCTTTTGTTCAGGGTCATACACCGACAAACCTTGATAAGTGCCGATTAAGATTTTGCCTTTGTATTCCGCCAACGAAATTCCCCCGACGCTTGCTATCGAGGAGCCATCCGCGCCTTGGTTAACATTGCGGAAAATACCCTTGTCGGGGTCTTCGAGCAGATAAAGGCCGTCGCCGTTGGTAAGCACCCAGACACGGTTTTTGCTGTCGCAGAGTATCGCAATGGCGTGGTCGCTGTGGAGCGCGTTGGGATTGCGGGGGTTGGGCTTGTACTCGTCCACGGTCTTCAAATCGGGATGAATCCTCGTAACGCTCCTGCTGTAACCTCCGTTGTAGCAATATCCGTCTTTGTCGAAGGCGATGGCGTGCACCGACGACATGGCTATTTTGCCGTCCTTGGATTCCTTGGCGTCAAAAATTGCAAGCGCATCCTTGTCGCCCTTGTGCCAGAAAGTGATGCCGCCGCCGTAAGAGCCTATCGCGATGGTGTCGCCACGCGACGCAAAAGCCGACACAAACCTTTTTTCTGGTATCACAGACGAAGACGTGCTGTACATGTTGTGAAACCCTTTCTGTGGATGCAACGACGTGAAAGACAGTCCCTTCCATGTACCAAACCATACAAGCCCCCGGCTATCCTCACAGATGTCGGCAGTGGTGGGCGAATTGATACTGAAAGGCGACCTCGTGAGCGAATGTTCTATGCGTTGCAGGAGGCGCGTATCGGAGTCGTACATGAAAAGACCTTTGCTCATCGCCCCTATCCACAATGTGCCACGGCTGTCCCTGAACAGGCTTCTAATGTCCCTGGTGGGGAATATTTCGATGTTTTTGGCGTCGAAGTCGTGGAAAACGCCTTGTTTTTCGTCGTAGATAATCAGACCGTTGTCGCCACCAAAAAAGTAGTTGCCGTCGCCATTATCCAAGAAACAATAGCAGCCCTTCGTAGGGGTCTTGTCGCCAAGTTTGACGCAAGAAATGGTGCGCAGGATTTGACCGTGGACGTCAACCTTAAAAATCGTATTTTCCCTCGCCGACAACATCCAGAAACAATCAGCCTCATCTTTGTGGCAGTACCTGATTTCGTGCTGTTGGAACACATTGGCAAATACAGGCTTAAAGGTCTTCGTAGCGGGGTCGTATCTATGAAGCCCGTGGTATTGGGAGAAGAAATAGGCGTTGTTGTCCTTGTCAACAAACAGATGGTCTGCCTGATAACTCTTGCCGCTTACCGTACCATCGGAGTGCAGCCTCGGCACAAAGGAAAAACGGTCGGTATAAATGTCAAATTTTGAAACACCTTTTTCCGTAGCCACCCACACATTGCCTTCGTAATCCTGCTTGATGTCCGCCACAGAATTGCCAATGGCGGTGTTGAGGTCGCTACGGTATTTGGACGACGACATCTGCACAAACGTCAGCCCGTCGTACCGCTCAAGCCCCGTCCTCGTTCCTATCCATATATAGCCAAACGCATCGACTTCTATGCATGTAATCACCTCATTGTTCATGCCGTTTTGCTCGTCGATGGTACGAAACATCATGGAATACTGCGCCCTTGCGACCGTTGCCGCCAGCGTCGCCAGTATCAAGATGCCTATTGCAAGTAGTTTGGTTCTATAATATGCCATTATGCGTCAATCTCCAGAATACAAATATACAGCATTTAAATCAAAAACCGTACAAAAAAGGCTAAGATTTTTTATTTTTTTTGTTGCAAAGATAAACTCCCAAAATCGTAATCGCGCAGCCCACCACGGCATACAATGTAATGCGTTCGTCCAAGACGATATTTGCCGTTATCAGAGCCACTACTGGATTGAAATACAGATAATTGGAGGATACAACAATTCCTATCCTCCGTATCACTACGTTCCACAGCAGATAGCATCCGAGCGACGCTACAAGCGACAGAAACACCACGTTGAACACCACTTCGGGCTTGCCCAAGGTCTCCATGTCAACGTCAAAAGTTTCGTACAGAAAATACGGCAGCATTGTAACGACGCCCCAGAAGAACACTTTCCTCGTTATCTCCAACGAACTGTACCGTTGCTCCGCCACCCTCAGAGCAATGGAATACACGCTCCAGCACAATGCCGACGCAAAACTCAGGATGAATACCACGGGATTGTCGTCCAATACAAAAATGCCGTTGAACACCACAAGCGACATACCCGTAAGGGCAATGGCGGAGCCTACGGCAAAATAGTTGCCGAGTTTTTCGCCGCACCACACAAGGCGGCTCACGATGGCGGTCAATACTGGATTTGCGCAGACGATGAGTGCCACCGTAGATGATGCGGTGGTGATGTTGACGGCGGTGTTTTCGGCGAGGAAATACAGCGACCCGCCAGTCAAGCCGAGCAACACAAAGAGTAGTTCGTCGCGCCAGCCTTTGAAACCCACGCTACGTATCGCCAACGGCAGCATAGCCACATACGCCACGGCAAACCTGATGGTCATAATCTCCGCTGGCGACATCCCGGCATTGAGCAGCACCTTGCTCGACGCAAAGGTACTCCCCCACACCACCGACGCAAACAGCGCGAGAAGATGAAACGGAAGTTTTGATTTGATAGACATAATGATTATTTTGCGGACACAAAATTATATATGTGTTTTCAATTCCGCAAAAAAAATCAACAGTGCGGGGAAAAATTGGGGCGGAAATGCTTCCTATTATATCTTACAAATTGTCGATTTCATCGGGAGTGAGGCCGGTGTACTTGGCAATCACATCCACGGACATACCATCGGCTTTCATGGAGCGAGCAGTAGCAATGTTGGCATTCTTTGCGCCTTCCTTTTCACCTTCGACACGACCTTCTGCACGTCCCTCCGCCAAGCCGACTTCTCGACCTTCCGCCAAGCCTTCTGTCCGAGCCTCCTCGCGGATTCGTTTACGCTCGTTGCGTTCGGTAAGGGCAATAGAATACGCATCGCGGGTTGCCTTGAGACTTCTCTCGTACTCGCGATACTGACGAGGATTCATTGCCGCCACCTCCGCACGGGAGTACAGCCGCTCCAACGGTTTCACTACATTTGGCCTATAACTTATCCTTCCCATATTCTTGATACTAAATATCCACCAATCAAAAAGTGTTTCCAACTCGCTCTCATCGGTCTTCTCAAAATTGAGCAAGTCGATGAAAAACATCCTGAACTTATTTGTCAACACAGTGTCCGTCCCTTTGAAAACTGGCACAACCTCGTTGACAACTTTCTTGGGCGCGTCCTTTACTGGCAAATGAAAATTCATCAGAAATATCCCATACACGGGGTACATCTTGTAATTCCAATTCTTCTTGCTGTCGCCCTGATGCATTATCGACTGCGCCATATAATAGAACGACCGCTCCACAAAAGTATCCTGACTCCTGTACTGCATTTCTATTATAACGTCCTCTGAGCCGTTTATCTTGCACAAGAGGTCGTAATATATCGTCCTGCCCCTACGGGTAACCGACACAATCTCTTTTGAGAGATACCGTACCGATGTTACCACCTTGCCGTCGTCCTCAAACAACGCATTGAGAAATCCCATCAGCAACTCTTTGTCGCCAAAGAGCAACTTGAAACCATAATCCGTGAGAATATCAACATACTTCAACGGCTTGTAGAGGTGGCTGTCGTGTTTAATTGCTGCCATCGCCTTGTAATAATTGTTTTGTCGCAAAAATACATACAATGTTGCAAAAAACAAAAATTTTTTCCGCAAAAAAATCCCCCAAAAAATTTCTAAATATCGAATAAAACCTTTATCTTTGCGCCCGATAAAAATAGTATTAACAATGAAGACTCGCTTTAACGCATATTATTACGGCTTTTACTTTGCTTACTTCAACGACGGGGTGAGGCAGTAATTCTTTGTTATAAAGCAAGATATACAAAAAGAACGAAGCCTCGCCCCTCATACGGACGGGGCTTTTTTATTTTTAACAATCAGCAATATGAAAGTAGCAATACAAGGAGTGCGCGGCGCGTTCCACGAGGTGGCGGCCCGCGAATACTTCTCCGGCAGGGACATCGACATCGTGGAAAAGATGACCTTCGAGGAAGTGCTCAACAGCGTGGAAAACTGTGAGAACGACTACGGCCTCATCGCCATCGAAAACACCATCGCCGGCACCATCCACGCCAACCTCAACCTCCTCAGACGCAAGGAGGTGCGCATTTGCGGCGAAATTTTTCTCCGCATCCGCCAAAACCTCGCCGTAGTGCCGGGCGTCAAAATCGAAGACCTCACGGAAGTGCGCAGCCACTATATGGCAATCAACCAAACAAGGCAGTTTTTCCGTCAATATCCGTACATCAAACTCGCCGAATGTCCCGACACAGCACTCGGTATGCGCCAAGTGGCGGAGGGCAACCTCAAAACCGTTGGCGCAGTGGGCAGCGCACTCGCCGCCAAAAACTACGGACTCGAAATCATCGCCCCCGGCATCGAAACCTTCAAGAAAAACTACACCCGATTCATGGTGGTAAAAAACGCCATGGACAGCGGACTCGAAGAATACAACAAGGCGTCGCTCAACCTCGTCCTCAAAAACAAAGTGGGCAGCCTCGCACAAATACTCAGCATAATGTCGTATTACGACGTTGACCTGACCAAAGTGGAGTCCATGCCGATAATGGGACAGCCGATGCAGTACATGTTTTATGTGGATGTCAAGTTCAGCGACAGAAAACAGTATCAGGACATGATAACCGCCATCCGTCCCCTACTCAACAAAATCCACATCCTCGGCGAATACATGGAAGGCTCCAAGTCGTGGGAAAAAATGCACGGCGACGACGACAACAAATCAACAAATCAATAAATCAACAAATCAACAAATATAAAGTGAAACTTTCAATCATAGGCCTTGGACTTTTGGGCAGTTGCATGGCGTTGGACTTGCGCAAACGCAAATTTGCCGACAAAATCTACGGCTACGACAAAAGCCCTGTAAACCAAGAATATGCACTCCGCGTGGGACTCATCGACGAGGGTGCCGACTCTATGGAGGCTGTAATCGCAAAAGGCGACATCATAATAGTGGCAATCCCAGTATCGGCGGCGTTGAAAATGTTGCCGCAGATACTCGACAAAATCTCCGACAACCAGATTGTTGTGGACGTATGCTCCACCAAACATTCGCTCTGCGAGCGCGTCAAGTACCACACCAACAGGAGCCGTTACGTGGCATGCCACCCGATGGCTGGTACAGAAAATTCAGGCCCGTGGTCGGCGATTTCGTGCATGTTTGATTCGAGGGCGGTGATAATGTGCGACACCGAAGATTCCGACGAAGAAGCCGTCAAGACCGTCCGCAAAATGTTTGAGACACTCAACATGAACCCGATGTTCTTCTCCGCTTCCAACCACGACATCCACGTAGCCTACATCTCGCACATCTCGCACGTAAGCGCATACGCACTCGCCAACACGGTATTAGACAAGGAGAAAAACGAGAAAAACATCTTCCACCTTGCCTCGGGCGGTTTCAATTCGACGGTGCGCATCGCAAAATCAAGCGCAGACATGTGGGTGCCAATCTTCGACGACAACAAGGACAACGTGATGACCGTCCTCAACACCTACATCGAAAATTTGCAGGAGTTCAAACGGCTTCTCGAAAACGACGACATCGCCGGCATGAACGAGTACATCACTAAGGCAAACCGCATCCGCAAAGTACTGAAATAAACTCACGCCGTAGGCGGCACAAAAAAATATATACGAAAAAATGGAATTTAAACAAATGTTCGGCGACCGTCCGTGGATAATTGCGGGCCCGTGTTCCGCCGAAACCTTGGATCAGACCTTGGACACGGCAAAACAACTTGCCGCAAATGGAATCCGCGTGTTCCGCGCCGGAATTTGGAAACCCCGCACACGTCCGGGCAACTTTGAAGGCGTTGGCGAAGTGGGCCTCGAATGGCTCAAACAAGTAAAGATGGAGACAGGCATGTTTACCTCCGTGGAAGTGGCAAACGCCAAGCACGTATGGGACGCAATACGCGGCGGCGTTGACATGCTGTGGATAGGTGCGCGCACCACCGCAAACCCATTCACAATGCAGGAAATAGCCGACAGTCTGCGCGGCTGCAACATCCCAGTCCTCGTCAAAAACCCCGTAAACCCCGACGTGGAACTTTGGATAGGCGCGATAGAAAGGCTCGAATCCGCCGGACTCACCCAAATAGGCGCAATACACCGTGGTTTTTCGAGTTACGAAAAAATCCTCTACCGCAACGCCCCCATCTGGCAGATGCCCATCGAACTCAAACGCCGCCGCCCCGAACTGCCCATCATCTGCGACCCTTCGCACATCGCCGGCAAGCGCGAATACCTCAAAGAAATTTCGCAGAAAGCCCTCGACCTCAACGTTGACGGCCTGATGATAGAGGCGCACCGCAACCCCGACGAGGCATGGAGCGACGCCAAGCAACAGTTGACGCCCGCCGCGCTCAAACAGATGCTCTCCGAACTCGTAGTAAGGAAAGTAACACCAGAAAACGTTTCCATGGAAGACCTCAACGAACTCCGCTACCAAATCGACCAAATAGACGGCGACCTCATCGCATTGCTCCAAAAACGCATGGGAGTTTCCGTAAAAATTGGCGAATACAAGAAGGCCGCTGGCATGACCATCCTCCAACAGCAACGCTGGGACTCGATGCTCGCCAAGTACAACAAGATTGCCCTCGAAAACAACCTCGAGCCAAAGATGGTGGAGACCATTTTCCGTGCAATCCACCAAGCAAGTATCAACGTTCAAAACAAAATCGTCAACGAATAATGATAGGAGAACCACGAATGTTGTTCGTATGCCTCTCGGCGGAGGGTGTGGAAAACGCCCTCCGTCAACTTGGCGACGAACCCTGCGCCGAACTACGCATAGACCTCGTAAAGCCTACCTTGGACGAGATGAAGGCAATGATAACCGGACACCCCGACGTATGGTTCATCGTTACCTGCCGACCGGGTGTTTTCGACGAGGAAACATCATTGCAGTACCTCGAAACCGCCGCCAAATGTGGTGCTAAATACATCGACATCGAGTATGAGCGCGGCGCAGAAATTATCGCACGGATGAAAATCGTATGCGAAAACACGGGTTGCAAATTAATAATTTCGTACCACGACTTTGACTGCACGCCCTCACAAGCCGAATTGTCAATGATAATCGCCGACTGCCACCGCAACGGAGCCGACATCGCCAAAATAGCCTGCATGGTCAACGTCGCCACCGACAACGCCACAATGCTGTCGCTCTACTGCCTCCACAACAACCTGGTAGCCTTTGGCATGGGCGAACTGGGCAAAATCTCACGGCTCGCGTCATTGGGCTGCGGCGCGAAGTTTACATACGTTGCGCCAGACAACGGCAACGGCACCGCGCCAGGCCAACTCACCGCATCGCAAATGCGCAAGTGCATGGAGACACTGTAAATGGTTAAGAAATAATTGTTTTGTTATTCAGAGCAAGTATCTTGGCGGTATTGAGAATGGTGATAATTTTGCCATCGTGATTGTAAATGCCCTCCGCAAACGCCGCGTCTATCTTGGTGTCAAAATCGTGGATGGGGATAATGTCGATTGGCTTGATATTGATGACGTCGCTCACCTTTTCCACTATTGCGCCAGCCGTCAGGTGCGAGTCGGGGTCGTCCTTGTTGATGTCCAATACGATAATCGCCTTGTCGTCGTCGGAGGTTTCGTGCGTACATACAAGATTGCACTTGGCCATCACGTCGATGGCGGGAAGGATTTCGCCCCTGAAATTGAACACACCTTTGATACATACGGCGCACTGCGGCACGGTGGTGATTTTGGGCAATTCCATCACCTCCACCACATTGTTGATGTCGAAGGCGTAGAGTTCGTTGTCGAGCCAGAAAGAAAGATATGGTGCTGCTCCGCTGAAATTTTCCATCGCTGTCGTCGTTTTTTTGAGGTTAAAGGTTTTGGGGTTATTTTTTCAGTTGGCGTATCAACTTGTTGGTGTCTAAGACAAGGGCAATGCTGCCGTCGCCGAGGATGCTGCCGCCCGACAAGTATTCCTGGTTGCTGAAATATTTGCCAAGCGATTTCAATACCGCCTGATGCTCTCCATGCACCTTGTCGAGGGCGAGGCCTACGCGGGTGTCCTTGTATTTTACCATTACTACATTAACGTCGTCGGGAGGCGTGCCGCCCATATTGAGCGCGCTGCGGAGGTCGAGCACAGGGGTAGGTTCGCCCTCGTAGATAAAACGCCCACGGTCGAGCATCAATTCGCTGCGCTTGACGAGCGTGCAACTGTCGATGATATACACCGGTATCAGGAACAACGTCCCCGCCACCGACACAAGCAAAGCATCCACGATGCTGAGGGTCAGCGGCAGTTTGATGGTGGTAATTGTACCAAGATCCACCTCGCTGTCCATGTCTATCTCGCCGCGCAGACGCATGATATGCTGTTTTACGGCGTCCATTCCTACGCCGCGACCGGAGATTCCCGTGATTTTTTGCGCCGTGGAAAATCCCGGCAAAAACACCAAATCGTACAACTGACGGCTTGTAGGATGGTCGGTGGCCTTCATGATGCCTTTTTCCACCGCTTTTTGGAAAAGATATTCGGGATTCATGCCCGCGCCGTCGTCCTGCACTTGGATAAAGACGTTGTTGCCCGAATAGAAAGCCGTAAACTTGATGATGCCGTGGTCTGGCTTTTTGAGTTCGCGGCGACGCTCCACGGATTCGATGCCGTGGTCTATGCTGTTGCGGATGATGTGCATGAGCGGCACGGCGAGGTTGTCGATGATGGTCTTGTCGAGTTCGGTGTCGGTGCCTTCGGTTACGAAATCCACCTGTTTGCCAAGTTCGCGGGAGAGGTCGCGCACAAGGCGTTGGAATCTCAGCATCAAACTCTCTATCGGCACAAGACGTATAGACAACGCATTGTCTTTCAGTTTGTTAGACAGTTTGTCAACTTTCTCGTAAATGTCGTGCAACTCAGGGATGTCGTATTTCTCGGCTATCAGGAGCATCTCCGCCTTGGTGTTCACAAACTCCGAAACAAGGTTCATCAGTTCGTCCAACTTTTCGGAGTCAACCTTGATGCCCGAATTTTTGGTGTCGGACGCCTCGATGTGCTTGGCGATGATTTTTTGCTCCGCCTCCGAATTGACGGCGGAAGGCTGTGAAGGTGCAGGCGGCGGAGTTTCGGGAGCAGGACTTTGAGACGGCTCTGCCTTTTGTGGTTCTGTCTTTTGCGGTTGCGCTTCGGGAACAGCATTTTCGGGCGACAACGGCACAAGCGTCATCGCCAACGCTATCAAATCGTCGGGGTCAATCTGCGAATCCATCACCTGATATGCCGCAAGTTGCTCCTTGAAATCGTCGAAGGCAAAGAGATTGCGGTCGGCCAGTTTCACGATTTTTACCTCGTCGTGCACAAAGAGGAAAATCTCGTCAAGTTCGTCAAAAGGCATTTCGGTGGCAAAAATTGCCTCCCAATACATATAAAACTTGCCGTTGTCCGCCTGGTCGTCGGGCCACGAATGTGTGAAAATCGTGTTTTCGCCAAGTTCCTTGATGCTGTCGAGGATGCCCTTGATATTGACGCCACGGTTTGTGATGTCGGCTTCGGGCGCAAACATCACGTAATACGTCGCAGTACTGCTTTTTGCGGCTACTTCGCCGCCAGTTTTCTGATTGTCGCCGCCCAACTGCTTGGGCGCGCCGCCGCTGATGGCAGACACACGCGCAAGAAAATCGTCCACAAGCGCGTCGTCGCCCGCCGAAGGCTGGTTGAGCAGGTGGCGCAGGAGATCAACACACTCCAACGTAAGGGTGCTAATTTCTTTGCTTACAGTGCCTTGCGTGTCGCGTATCTTGCTGTAAATGCCCTCCACGTCGTGCGTGATTTTTTCTACTGTCTTGAAGTCGTACATCGCGCTCGTGCCTTTGATGGTGTGCATCACACGAAACACCTGGTTGACCACCTCCATGCTGGAGGGGTTTTGCTCCAAGGTGAGGACAGAGCCTTCCATGTCGTTGAGCATGTCGCAGACTTCCTCTATGTACTTCTGTTTAAACTGCTGTAATGACGGCTGTTGCATGTTGGACGGCTTAGATTGAATGTTAGTGATTGTGCTTGACTGCCTGCTATTGCAGTGCCCTCTTGATAAAGGAGAGGAACTTGTCGATTACAAACGGCTTCTGAATCCATCCCGTGATGCCTATCTGCTTGGATTTCTGACGCTTCTCCTCGTTGATTTCCGTGGTGAGCAGTAGGATGGGGATGCTGCGGTACAAGGGCATGCCCTTGACAATCTCGGCAAGTTCAAGGCCGTTTTTGCGCGGCATGTTGAGGTCGGTAACGAGCAGGTCTATCTTGCGCCCGTCGAAATATTTGAGCGCGTCCTGTCCGTCGGTGGCCTTCAATACCTCGTAGCCCGCCTGCTTGAGCGTAAATTCGATTACGAAGCGTGTGTTCTCGAAGTCGTCGGCGATGAGGATTGTCTTCTTGGAGTTTTCGTTGAGATCCTTCTCCGGCGAAATCTCCTTGCTGAAAAACACCTCCGCCCTCGGATTCTGCAATATCTGGCGGAAAATCTGCGAATTGTCGCTGAGTTTGAGCAGATAGCCGCGTGCGCCCGCCTCGATGAGGTCGTTGACGTACTTCTTGTTGTCGTACATCGAAAGGCCGATGATTACGAGCGACGGATTCTTTTTGAGAGCCTCTTTGGTGGCTTCAATACCGTTCATCTCCGGCATCTCGATGTCGATAAACACGAGATCGGGGTCGCAGTCGTCCAAGAGTTTCAGGAACTCCACTCCGTTGGACGCTTCGGCAATAATCTCGACGTCGCCGAGTTTTTGCAGCAGTGTCTTGATTGCGTTTCTGTAAACGAGTTTGTCGTCCACTAATATAACTTTCATCTTATTTAGTAGTATTATTAATTGTTAACAATTTAGTCATTTTAATTATCAGCGCGTTACGTTTGTAGGCACTTCTATGTCCACTTTCACGCCCTCGCCCGGCGACGCCTTGAAGTCGCACGTGCCGTCCAAAGCCTTCGCCCTGCCCATGATGTTGGATATGCCCATCGACATGCTTTCCGGCGATTCAAGGTATTTGTCGAGGTCAAAACCCTTGCCGTCGTCCTCGTAATGGATGTGCAGCATCGGGCCGTCGGTGGCGAGGATTAGATGCACATTTTTGGCTTCGGCATACTTCATGGTGTTGGTTATCAGTTCGTTGATAATCCTATATAGCGACAACTCCCTGTCCTTGTCGCTCAACTCCTGGAAGGTCTGATGCTCAAAGCGGAACTGGATAAGGTGCGAATTTTGCAGCCCCTCAATGATGTTGCTGATGGTGGCAACAAGCCCAAACCTCGTGAGTATCACGGGATGGAGGTTGTTGGCGATGTCCTTGACGTTTTCTATCGCCTGCCCCACAAGTTCCTTGGTGAGCCTCAGTGTCTTGAATATCTCGTCCACCTCCGCGCCGCCAGACAATATCAGGTTGATGTAGATATTGATGCTCGACAGCACCGCGCCCAATCCGTCGTGCAATTCCTGTGCGAGCAGCGTCCTCTCGCGCTCCTCCGCCGCCTGCGCCGCGTTCATGATTTCGTTGTCCATGTTGCGGAACCGCGTAACGTCGCTGAAAATGAGCATCAGGCTCGTGTCGCCAAATGTCTTGAGCATCGAGGCGGTAATCTCGATGTATGTCTTGGTGCCGTCGGCATTTTGTATCATGGTCTGCGCCGTCTCAAAAATAGGCGGCTTGTCCACTTTGGAGATTAGGTCGGTGATAATCTCCATCTGTTTTGGCGGCAGGATTTTTTGCAACGGTATGCCAGTGCAGTTGATGTTGCGACGGATGCCAAACAACTCCAAAAAACGGCGGTTGTAACGGTGGATTTCCAGGTCGAGGCTCGTGGTAAGTATGCCCTTGGCACTGTACTTGAAAATCCCAGCGACCTCTTTTTCAAGTTTCAACAATTTGATTTCCAAATCCTTGCGAGTGTTGAGGTCGTCGCTATTGGTTTCGTCTATTATGCGAGTCTTGATTACAATGTCGTCATAATCGCCGTCTGAACCGTGCATCGGGATTGCCTTGGTTTCGAGGATTGCAGGGTCTTTTTCGCGTTTACGCGGCGAGATGTACCTTGCCGAGGCGATTGGGCTTGGCGACGAGGCGAGTTGCGCAATCACCTCGCGCTCCTGATCCGGCAACGGGATTTCGCTGATGTTTTTGCCCACGATTTCCACGCCGGAAGGAAGTCCGAGTATGCTGCCTGTTGACTGCGTGGCGGATACAATCGTGCCGTCGGCCCTGCAAAGTATCAGCGATTCGCTCGTGTTGTCGCATATAGCCTGGAGCGCGTTGGCTTTGTTGCGTGCCGCGTCGCGCTCCTCGGTAAGTAGCCGTATGGTGGTCATTGTTTGCTCCGACGGCCTCGAAGCGTCTATCCTGCGCCTGATTCTGAGTTTGAGTTCCGCAGTGCTGAATGGTTTGCTCACATAGTCGTCGGCACCCGCCAAAAGTCCGTTGGCAACGTCGTCGGACGAGTTGCGCGCCGATACGATTACAATCGGAATAGACTGTGTATCAGGATTTTTTTTCAGTTCACTGCATATCAACAGTCCATCTCTGCCGGGCATGAGGATGTCGAGGAGAATCAAGTCGGGCTTGATGGCAGCCACCTGATTTTCCACATCCGCGCCGTCCGACAGGGTAACGATGTCGTACTCCCCGCTCAGCATCGCTTTGAGCATCACGAGGTTCACATCGTTGTCGTCGATGGCGAGTATTTTGTCTTTTGTATCCATATCAGCATTGTTGCAGCCGCGCCTCCGCTACGAGCCGGAGAGCAGACGGCCAATTATATCGTTGCAAATATCCATTCTGTATCCTCTTGCCGCGCCAAAACGCATCAACTTCTGCCGAGCGTCAGGTTTGGGCATGTCTTTAAATCCCCGCAATTTTTTTGCCATTTCGGTTTCCACAATCTGTTTTTCTCGCTCCGGCTCTATCGCCTTTCGGAGCGCAAGGGCTATCAGGTCGTCCGAAATGTGTTTGAGCCGCAATGCCGCCGCTATCTTCCGCTCGCCCCATTTGGCAAAACGGAATTTGTCGGCAGCAAAGGCGATGGCAAACCTCTCATTGTCAACAAACTGGTTAGCCACCAGATATTCCACGGCGAGGGCGGCATCTTCTTCGCTCGCACCGTGCCTCAGCATATACTCCTTGGCATCGTGTTCGCTTTTCTCGCTGCGGGAACACAACGCCGTCAATCTCTTTAACAATATTGCCGCATCGTCCGTCATGGCATCACTCCTCCCTCACAACTCAGTCCACAAGCGTGGAATCTTCGTTGTATTTGTAAAATGTTATCTTAAAATCGTCGTTGCGCTCGATAAATTCCAGCCTTTCATATACTATGCCTTTGGAGTATTGGTTCTTATACCTGATGGCAAGCCGCGTTACGTTGTCCACGGTATAAGACTCAAAGTCGCGCCTCTGCACGCTAAGCAGGAATCCGAGTTGCCTGTCTTTTTCCTTGAGACCATCGAGCCAAATCTGTTGCGGAGTCGCTTTAAGAGCCTCTTCGTCCAACAGTTGCACCACGAGGTCATACTGTCTGGTTTTAAGATAGTTATAAAAATCGCTGCCGATTTCGTCGCATTGCTTGAATGCGCCGCACGACACGACTATTATCAACATGGCTAATATCGCCGTCATCCTGACCATTTTACCAATTTTCATAGATGGCTTGTTTTCGTTTGTATTATGATGCGAAGATACAACAAATTTCGCTCACTCCGCCAATTTTTTTCAAGTATTTTTTTTACCACAACTTCACGTCGATGTCGGGTTCGTAGTGCCACTTGCCTTTGTCATAATAATATCCGTCAAAAGACATATCAGGCCCGTAGTACCTTGGATTGTGTACAAACTGCGCCGGCGCCGATAGGTGGTCGCCCACCACCATCTTGAGCCGTGGGTCGTATTGAAGGCTCATAACGGCTTTTTCCGTGAACTCAAACACGATGCGGTGCAGCCCGTCCGAATGTTCCGTCTCAAACGAGCCGCCGAACTTGGCGTTGTAATCGTCGTCGAAGGTCAACTGTTCCAACACTTTGCGGTTTGTGAACAAGTCTGCGCCGTCCCACCCGCAAACGGCGTACACCGGCTGCCGACGGCTGCCCATTTGCTGCACCTGATAATACACCGCGCCGTACCAATTGGCGGGCTGCATATCCACGAATTGCGGGTTGCGGGTCTTTTTTTCGTCGTCCACGAGCCGCGTTACCTTGATGCCGTCCTCCTCGTCGAAGTGCATCACAAAACCGTGGTACAGGTATTTTTTGCCTTTGTTCAATGGCACGGCAAAGGTCAGGAGACGCACCGCATTGTCGTCAGAATACACCGACGACACGTTTTTCAAGAGTTCAAACTTGTAATTGAACGCGGCGTCAAATTGCAGCAACTGGTGCAATTGTTCCACGGCCTTGCCCGACAAATCCCTGCGCTCGGCGTCGTCCTCGGAGGCAAAACACTTGTCGAGCAACGCCTGTATGGCCTCTTCGCCGCTCCTCAGCACAAGCGAATCCTGCGCCCGTGTGGTGATGCCCGTCAGGAGCAACACTATTATAATGAGTATTCTTAGTTTCATAATCAGCGGTTTTTATCAGTTTACAAATATAAAACTTTATTTTTTTACGAAAAAATTTTATAGACAAAAAAAATTCATAATTCACAATTCTCTATTCATAATCGCCATCCTACGGACGCATAACTATGAATTTTTTGAATTGTGAATTATGAATTAAGATAGAAAATCGCTGTATCAATTTGCTATTTGATCTCCACCGATTTCTTGGTGTTTACAACAGCCGCCTTGGGGATGGAGAGCGTCAGGATGCCGTTCTCGTACTTGCCGCCAATCTTCTGAGCGTCAACGCCTTCGGGCAGAGTGAACGACCTCGAGAAACTACTGAAACAAAACTCCTGACGGTAAATCTGTTTGTTGTCGGGATTCTCAGTGTCCTCAGCGTTTGCCTTGCCCTCGGTGTTCTCTGTGTTGGCATTGTCGCCATGCTCCAAATCGACGGAGATTGTGAGCAAGTTTTTGTCAACGCTCACATTGAAATCCTTCTTGTCGTAGCCCGGCGCAGCCATCTCGATAGCAAACTCCTTGTCGGATTCGGAGATGTTTACCGGCGGTACGCCATACATTCTGTTGCGGTCGGCGTGAAACATGTTGTTGCCAAACCAATCGATGTCGTCGTTGTTGAAGAATCTCTGTAACATTTTAGCCTCCTTGTTATAAAAGTTATGATGTCTCATTTTATTTGTCGTTTTTATGGTTCGTAATCTTGTTAATTGTCTTTGACCGGCCGCCTTATCAACCGCCGTTCACATACCCTATTTTCAATCTTAATGCCAAAGCCGATTTTGGGCATTTTTGAGGATTTTTAATGACAACTTGACAGTTTACGGTGAATTTTAGTCATAATTCACTGACAAAATGGCGGCTTTTGACATTATTTGCGGGATTTTGTTTACCTTTGCGGAGTTAACAATTTGGCACAGATGGACGCAAGATTATTTGAAAAAAGAATTTTTGAAGTGAAAAACGACGCTGATTTTGAGGAATTGGCGTTGCAAATATATGATTTTCAGAGCATTAACAATCCAACATACCGCCGCTACCTGCAATATTTGGGCAGGGACGGCAGGGCGGATTCGCTGTGCCAAATACCATGTATGCCCGTAAGTTTTTTTAAAGATTTTGAGGTAAAGACCACCCAATTTGCTGAGCAACTGATATTTACAAGTAGCGGCACAACGGGCAGACAGACGAGCCGCCACTTCGTAAAAAATCCACGCATATATTATAAGTGTCTCTTGCGGGGATTCGAGGAGTTTTACGGCGACATCAGGCAATACACGGTTTTGGCATTGCTGCCGGCGTATTTGGAGCGGACAGGCTCGTCACTCGTTACAATGGTGGAGCAATTGATGGAGGCATCCGGCAACGGCACGGACGGTTTTTTCCTCTACGATTTCGACGCATTGGAACGCCGCATCGACCATCTCATAGCCAACAACAACAAGGTGTTGCTCGTAGGAGTTACCTTTGCGCTATTAGACTATGCCGAAAAACTCCACAAGCATTACGGCGACCGCGTTATAGTGATGGAAACCGGCGGCATGAAGGGTCGGCGCAAGGAAATGGTGCGCGAAGAAGTACACGAAATACTTTGCAACCATCTTGGTATCAGCGCGGTACATTCGGAGTATGGCATGACGGAATTGTTGTCGCAGGCATATTCTGATGGCAACGGCATCTACCGCGAAACCTCCACAATGCGCATCCTCATCCGCGAACACAACGATCCTCTGCAATACGTCGGCAACGGCATCAGCGGCGGCATCAACGTAATAGACCTCGCCAACATATATTCGTGCAGTTTCTTGGAAACGAGCGATTTAGGCATCAAATACGCAGACGGAAGTTTTAAGGTTTTGGGACGTTTTGACGATGCCGACCGTCGTGGCTGCAACCTCCTGTACGCGGGTTAGCGGCAGAGGACTGTTAGCCCCCTGCCCTACCCCATACGCTCTTCCATACGCGAAAGCCGCGCCGCGATGTCTTCGAGTATCAGGGCGGTGTGGTCGTCGGCATCGTAACACTTTATAATATAGTGTATTCGATAACATCTGACGGCATCCGCGTCCCCCACCCTGCCGGTGGCAAGAGCGATGCCGGAGCGACGCAGGAGGAGGTGATGGTAACCGTTGTCCGCCCCCAAAAAATTGCCGCCCCTCAGCGCGTCCACAATCAAAATGCTCCGCCCAAACTCAATGGCAATCATGCCCTCGGCTACGCCCGGCAGTTGGATATATTGGCGGTAACTGTATGCCGCGCCATCTGCCACCGCCGCCACAAAAGCCGAAATCTCATCCGTCTTTACAAACGGAACGCCTTGATTGACAGCCTTTTGTGCAGCACCAACGCCACTACCTTGAATGTCGCGGCAGAGAAGGTCGTCGAGCGAAACACCCAACAAATTGGCAATCCTGACCACCACATCCAATTTAGGCTCAGCGCGCCCCTCCTCGTATGCGCCCACCGCCGTGCGCGTGATTCCAAACGCCTCTGCAAACGCTGATTGGCTCATTTGACGGCTGTTACGCAAAAATCTTAAATTTTGACCAAAAAAAGACATAAAAAAATTTTGATTAATAAAAAAAATGCTCTACATTTGACCTGACAAAATTAATAAAAATAAAATACAAATACTATGGGATTTTTTCAAAGATTATTCAGATGGGGCAAGTCCGAAGTCAACAGCGCAATGGACTCCCTCGAAGACCCTATCAAGATGACTGATCAGGGCATCAAAGACCTCGAAGAAGACCTCGAAAAGAGCATCAAGGCTCTTGCAACAGTCAAGGCAAGTTGCATCACAGCCAAGAACGACCTCGAAAAGGCAAAACAGGACATCACCGACTACCAAAACAAGGCGATGACCTTCATCAACGCCGCCAACGCTGGCAAGATGTCGCAAGAAGAGGCAGACAAGTTGGCTACTCAATGTCTTGAAAAAAAGAGTCAAAGGAGTAGGGACCTCCCGCAGCTGGAGAGCAACTACAACAGGCTCCAAACCCAAGTAACCAAATTTGAGGACACCATCAAAAACCTCAAAAGCCAAATCGACAAGTGGAAAAACGAAGCGAAGATGCTCAAGGCTCGCGCCAAGGTGAGCGAAGCAACCGCCAACGTCAACAAGCAACTCGCCGGCATCGACTCCACCGACACCATCTCGATGCTTGAGAAGATGAAGGAGAAGGTAACCGAGCAAGAAGCCCTCGCCGACTCTTACCTCGAAATCGCCGCCAACTCCGGCGAAGCCGACATCGACAGCGCAATAGCACAACTCGGCGGCGGCATGGAGGCTCAGAACGAACTCCAAGCCCTCAAAGCCCAGATGCAAGGCGCAAAGGCCATCGAAGCCAAGGTGGACGACACCAAGGCAATCGGCAACGGCACAGTTTCGGAACTCGACATGCTCAAGCAACAGGCCGCCCAACCGCAGGCTGCCACCGCATCCGCCGACCGCCCGATGCAACAGGCAGACCAGTCGCCTATGGAATAAGAGACTTTTTAACAAAAACACATATCAAAAAATACAGCAAGCCTTACAATCTAAAAATTGTGGGCTTGCTTTATTTTAAATAATTCATCTATTCATTAAAAGCACATGAGCCTTTATCAATTGTCTAAACGCATCGACAAGCATTACAACGAAATGACGCCCAACCAAAAAGCGGGAATTTTTATCGGGGTCATCGTATTGTTTTTGCTGTTGCTTTCGATAATCGGATGGGTGATATACAGCAAACACCGCCAATACGCTGAGGTAGAGCGATATATCAAGGAGTTGGAGGAGTCTAAGCAAAACTATTATCTGCAAACCATCGCCAACAGCAATTTGGAAAAGAAGTTGCAGGAGATGAGCCTCCGCCTTGCCGAAACCATCAACAACACCGTGGAACTTGAACGAATGCTCAACGAGTTGGACGCCGAAAACGTGAGCCTCGAAGAAATCCGCCGGGCTTTAGAAACAGGTCTCCGCCGCACAAAAACACAGTTAGACAATATGCAAGGCTCTGTAAATTCGTTGATTAACCAACGCGAAAAAACGCTCATCTACACCGAACAGCAAATCATCCACGAAAAATCCAACACCCACGGAAAATATTAACGAAAAACTCAAACGCCATCGCCTACGGCGACAGCGTTTTTTTATAAACAAAAATTACCGTCAATTTTTAATCAATTATCGAAAATTTTTCTTTCTTCGATAACTAAGACATAAAAATTGACGGTAATTTTTTGTTAATTGACGATAATTCACGTTCAAAAATCGTCGCCGTAGGCGGCGAGATTAACGTTGCTTGCCCGCCTTCAAAGTGTTTTTAAGGAGCGAACAGATTGTCATGGGGCCTACGCCGCCGGGGACGGGGGTGATGTAGGAACAGAGCGGCGCAACATTCTCAAAATCAACGTCGCCGCAGAGTTTCCAACCAGATTTGGTCTTGTCGCTCTTGACGCGGGTGGTGCCAACGTCGATGATTGCGCAGCCGGGCTTCACCATGTCGGCAGTAACGAAACCAGGCTTGCCAATGGCAGCAACCAAAATGTCGGCTGTTTTGGTGATTTCTTTGAGGTTTTCGGTGCGCGAATGGCATACAGTAACTGTTGCGTCAACGCCCTTCTGACTCATCAGGATGCTCAGCGGACGGCCAACAATGTTGCTGCGACCGATGATTACGCAATGTTTGCCAGCGGTGGGGATATTGTAACGTTTCAGCAAATCCACAATGCCCGACGGCGTTGCCGATACAAAAGTGTCGAGTCCAGCCACCAACCTTCCCAGATTGACAGGATGGAAACCGTCAACATCCTTTTTCGGGTCGATAGCCTCGATAACTTTCTGTTCGTCAATGTGTTTGGGCAGCGGCAACTGCACGATAAAGCCGTCCACATCGCTGTCGTCGTTGAGTTTTGCAACGGTTTTCAAGAGTTCGTCCTCGGTGATGTCGTCCTCAAAACGGATCAAAGACGACTTGAAGCCGACCTCCTCGCAGGATTTAATTTTGTGCGCCACGTAAGTTTCGCTGCCGCCGTCGTGTCCTACAAGCACGGCAGCAAGGTGCGGGGCGCGTCCGCCGTTGGCGATTATCTTTTTGACCTCCTCGGCAATCTCCTGTTTAATCTCCGTGGAAGTTTTCTTTCCGTCAATCAGTTCCATTTTCTTTTATCTTTTCATCTTAGACATCAATCCGGCAATGCGACGAGCACCGCCGCCAGACATCATCTTCATCAGTTTGCGGGTTTCCTCAAATTGTTTGAGCAACCTATTAACGATGGCAACGTTGGAGCCAGAGCCTTCCGCAATGCGGCGACGACGGCTGCCATTAATAATCTGCGGATTTTCGCGCTCATCGGGAGTCATCGACATGATAATCGCCTCAATCTCCTTGAATGCGTCGTCGGAAATGTCGAGGTTTTTGATAGCCTTGCCAACGCCCGGAATCATCGACGCGAGATCCTTCAAGTTGCCCATCTTCTTGATTTGCTGAATCTGCGCAAGGAAGTCGTTGAAGTTGAATTGATCCTTCAAAATCTTCTTCTGCAACTTCTTGGCCTCCTCCTCGTCGTATTGCTGTTGGAGTTTTTCGGCGAGAGACACGATGTCGCCCATGCCGAGAATACGGTCTGCCATACGGGAGGGGTAGAAGATGTCGAGCGCGTCAATTTTCTCGCCCGTTGACACAAACTTGATAGGCTTGTCAACTGTGTATCTGATACTTAACGCCGCACCACCACGTGTATCACCATCGAGTTTGGTGAGTACAACGCCGTCAAAATTGAGCCTTTCGTTGAATGCCTTGGCGGTGTTTACAGCGTCCTGACCAGTCATGGAGTCAACCACGAAAAGGATTTCGGTGGGGTTGGTCTCCTTCTTGATGTTGGAGATTTCGTTCATCATCTCCTCGTCAACGGCAAGACGACCGGCGGTATCGATGATTACAACATCGTTGCCGTTTTTCTTGGCTTGCTCGATGGCTGCCTTGGCGATTTTAACAGGGTTCTTGTTGCCGTCCTCGGTATAAACCGGCACTTGGATTTGCTCTGCAAGCACCTTCAACTGTTCGATAGCCGCCGGACGGTAAACGTCGCCAGCCACAAGCAACGGCTTTTTGCCCTTGGTTTTCTTGATGAAATTGGCAAACTTGCCGGAGAACGTGGTCTTACCCGAACCTTGAAGACCTGCGATGAGGATTATCGCGGGGTTTGCTTTGAGGTTGACCTCGGTTTCCGTGGTGCCCATAAGGGTAATCAACTCGTCGTGAACGAGTTTAATCATCAATTGGTTGGGCTTCAACTCGCCCTGCACCTGCGTACCGAGAGCCTTTTCCTTGACCTTGTTGGTGAACTCCTTTACTATATTATAGTTGACGTCGGCGTCGAGCAAAGCCCTGCGAACCTCTTTCAACGCCTCCACGACGTTGATTTCGGTGAGTTTGCCCTCGCCTTTTATCATCTTGAACGACTGTTCAAGTTTTTCGGATAAACTTTCAAACATTTTGCTTTGGTATTATTTTTACAATGCGGCAAATATAATAATTTTTTTTGGGATTTCGAGAAAATAATTGTAGATTTGTGGAAAAATTTAGGAGGATTTATCATGACACAGCAAGAAGTACAAGAAATAACGGAAAAAATCGCCGCAATGCCCGCATGGAAAGCGGCGAAGGCTAAGAATTACGTCAATAGTCTCTACGTAGAAGACGATGACGAATTTGAACTGCCCGCGGACCGCAGCGCATTAGAACGGCTCTGCAAACTTAACGGCATCGACTACAGCATGTTTGCGGATGTCAAATACGATCCAAATGCGTCTTTCTCCGAATCGGTAGCGCAATGGAAAGCGAGTCTCGGCGACATTGACCCTGTGGAGTGGGACAAAGGCGTGGACGAGTTCGTTGCAAGTCTGCGCTCAAATGAAATTTTTGAACCACGAATTAGTTTTTAGTCCCATGTATTTGCTTGATTCTAATATCGTATCGGAACCAATGAAAATGGTATCCAATCGTCACGTATGCTGTTTAATAGACATACGACGCGCAGAGTGTGCGGTATCAACAATAACGCTATATGAAATACTATATGGCATTTTAAGAATGCCCGAAGGTAAGCGGAAAAGGGATTATTGGCAACATTTTAACTCCATTATCCTGAAAGATTTCCACATAATCCCATATAACAAGGACATAGCAATATATCACGCAACATTTGCAGCCAAACTTGTCAACCTTGGTAAAACACCTCCTACAAATGATTCAATGATTGCCGCAACAGCATTAGCACACAATATGACGCTTGTTACCCGCAACGTAAAGGATTTCAGCAACATAGCGGAAATCACAGACTTAAAAATCGAAAATTGGTTTTTAGAATAATGTCAAACTCCAAACAAATCCTCCGCTCCAAAATCCGCGCCGCCAAACGCCAACATTCATCGACACAACTTGCAGCGTTTTCAAAAAATTTGTGCGACAAGATTTTGAATATGCCGATATATCAATCGGCGCACACCTTATTATTATATAGTCCGTTGACAGACGAGGCGGATGTTTCGCCAATTATTAATGATGCGTACGGAAACGACAAAACCGTCCTATTGCCCAAGGTCGTGGGAGACGATTTGGAATTGCATATATATAAAGGTGTTGACACCTTGGAGCACGGTGCTTTTGGAATTTTGGAGCCGAGGGGGGAAGTATTTTTAGATTACGACCAAGTGGAAGTTGCCATCGTGCCAGGCATGGCTTTCGACAAGGCGGGGCACCGTCTCGGTCGCGGCAAGGGGTTTTACGATCGCTTGTTGCCACGGCTGACACAGGCGCATAAAATAGGCGTGTGTTTCCCGTTCCAATATCTTGACGAAATACCATGTGAGGAGCATGACGTGGTGATGGACGAAGTAATTTCTTCTTCCATAAAATAAAGAATCTGGGGAAAACAGATTTTTATCTTTTATAGAAGAAGAAATTTGTTAGTTGGATTTGTCGTCAGCAAATTCATGTTTCAAATAGAAAAATCTGCCTGAATGTGCTTCGCCGTTGAGCGTCCAACTGTCATCAACGTCAAGTCCGCCCTTATGAACTCGCTTGAAGTGGATTACATCTGATGTGCCGTCCGTAAAATTGATTACGAAGTCGTCGTCGTAATTGGCGCTTCCACTCAATTCTCCGAACCGAAAATACTTTTTCTGAGTGTCAATGCTGTCAATGACGAGTCCTTCAAAAAACGGCATGTAATCCTTGCTCAACTTTTTGTCCTCCACCGAATATGTCTCGCCTTTGTAGGTAAGCGTGGTAGTGTGGATGATGTCGTTGAAATTGCCGTTAACATAATTGACACTTTCATCAAGATTCTCAACGAAAAACTTGACCTCGATGGGATACCAATCGGTCATCATAAAATCCAAATCATCTGGCACGACACCAGCACCAGTTCTACTGCTTGGATCATTGATTGGGTCGTCTTTTTCGTCATCGTCGCCGCACGACGAAATCAGCATTGCAGCGGCTGTGAGTGCCGCAAGAAAGGATTTTAGTTTCATGTTTTTTTGTTATTTTTTGATTGTTATAAAAAACAGACGGCTCGTTTGGTGTTTTGCAGACGAGCCGTCTAAGGTCTATTAATGTTTGGCAGGCGAGCCGCCTGCACTCCAACTAATTAGGCTTCTTTGGTGATGTACTTAGCGCAAGCCCAACCTTCTACAACAGCCTTGATGCGGAACATATTTTCCTGCTGCTCGATGATGTTGAACTTGGTGCCGGATTTGAGGTCGCTTACAAGACGGCGCGATTTTTTGCAGTCGCTGTAAAGCATGGCGGTATTGGTTTTGAGTTCGCCGTCGTACTCACTGTCGGTGTTGTCTTGCTCGATAAACTCCTTGTCGATCCAGCCGGTGATTTCGTGTAGGATGTTGTACCATTCTTTGGTGGAGTCTTCACCAATGATGTAGATGTACGTACCCGCTGGCATCGGACTCGATTTGAGGGGCGCGGTGGTGGCGGGCTGCTGACGGAAATTGAGTTTTACCTTAGCCTTGCCAACTACGAGCGACGATGCAGCCGACTTGCTTACGGCATTCGCAAACATGTCGCTGATGCTGATTGTGGAATTTTTGGCAAAAATCTCGTCCCTCAGTGCGTCGAGCGGGAACGCTGGACCCGGGTCGCACTTACGTCCGGGGGCAATCTCCTCGTGTCCAAGGATTTCGATGATATTGTATGCCTTGCAAATTGCCTTGCAGAGTGCCTTGACCGCCGCAATCTGCTCGTCGGTATATTTGTACCAATACGTCATGGTGGTAACGGCGTTGCGGTGCTTGCCGGTATAGACCATGTTGAGGGGCGTGGGGGTCTTCTTGTCCTTCTTCGCCTCCCACCATGTGTAATACTGTCCGTCTATTTTCTGGAGATAACCGGGGTTGCTGATCTCGATGCCGATGGAAAGGCTGTTGTAGCCCGACCTTCCGCCATAACTCGACGTGCCAGCATGGTACGCCCTGCGGTTGAGGTCCACCATCTGGGTTATCGAACCGTCCTCGCTCACCACAAAATGTGCCGAGGTGGTGGCTGACGAAGCCTTAAACAGATTGACCGTAGCCGCACCGCTTGCTCCGGCGGTGTAGTGTATTATGATGGCGTCGGGAGTGATGACTTTTTTCTTGTCGTAAGCGTGCGCCTCCACAAAGGCGTTCACCTTGTCGCCACTGCCACCGACGAGCCTGTTGTTTTTGATTTCCATAATAAAAGTTTTTGGTATGTTTTAATCAGCGCAATTTAGCGCAAATTTTGATTATACGCAAATTTTTTTTCAATTTTTTTTCAAATCGTGTAGAACGTCTTGAATATGTTCTTGATGTTGAAGTGGTCATATACGCCGCAAAGTTCTCTGATAGAGTGCATTGCAAGGATTGGCGTACCCACGTCAACACATTTGAAATCGGTCTGCGAGGTGGAGATGCTGCCAAGCGTAGAGCCGCCCGCAAGGTCGCTCCTATTGGTAAAACGCTGCACTGGCGACCCGGCAATCTCCGCCAACTGCGCAAAAATTGCCGCGCTCTCCGCGTCGGTGCAGTATTTTTGGTCGGCGTTGTACTTGATTACGGGGCCTTTGTTGATGATGGGATGGTTGGTGGGGCAACTCATCTCGGAATAGTTTGGGTGCAGACCGTGCGCGGGGTCGGCTGAAATCATGAAGGAGTTATATACAGCCCTCATGTACTCCTCCTTGTCGCCGTTCAACTTATATATAATGCGTTCCAGGACGTTTTTCAGGAACGGAGAGGCGGCTCCCTGACGTGTGCGGCTGCCAACTTCCTCGTTGTCAAAACATACCATCATCTGCGTTGCGTTGATGTTGGGGCTTGTAAAAAGTCCTTCCATGCCGGCGTGAATCATGGCGAGGTTGTCGAGGCGGGCGCACGATATGAACTCGTTGTTAGCACCTATCAGACAACCTTTTTCGGTGTCGTAGAGCGAGAGGTCGAAGTCGAGGATTGCGCCGGGCGACACGTTGAGTTCGCGGGCGATGATTTCCACGAGGTAGTTTTGGTTTTCGAGCGGCGACTTGATGCAAGCCAGGAGCGGCGTGAGTTCTTTCTGCGGATTGATTGGCACACCGTCGTTTACCTTGCGGTTGAAGTGGATGGCGAGGTTGGGGATTTGCAGCAACGGACGCTTGATGATGAGTTGGCGGGTTTCGGGTTTGAAGGGAGTTTTTGACTTCAAGACCACGCGCCCCGCAATGCTCAGCGGACGGTCGAACCATGTGTTGAGTATCGCGCCGCCATAAACTTCGGTGTTAAGTTTTATGTACGAATTGTTAACTACAATTTCCGGCGACGGCTTTATCTTGATGGCGGGCGAATCGGTGTGCGCCGCAATGATGCGGAAGCCGTCTTTTTCGGGCTGTCCCATGCCAACGATAAACGCTGCGAGCGTCGTATCGTTCTGAGCGACAAAGTATTTGCCCTCCTTCTCTATCTGCCATGCCTCGGTGAGCGGCAGTTCCTTGAATCCCTTGCGCAAGAGTGCCGCCTTGATGTTTCTTACAACGTGAAACGTACTCGGACTGTACGAAACAAAGTCTATCAAGTCGTTGGCAAATTCCTGCTGTTCGTCGAGTTTCTTGTTCATAGATTTTAGCGTTAATTTATTTCTCGCAAATTTATAATAAAAAAATTAAAGAATGATTTTTTTTCGCGTTTTTTTTGCCAATTCGATTTTTTCTTCTACTTTTATGCAGCAAAATCTTCACCTAATTTTACCTAAATAATTGTTATGACAAGGCAAGCCACGATAAAGGACATAGCCCGCGAACTTGGGATTTCGGCTTCTACGGTGTCGAGGGCGTTGAAAGACCATCCCGACATCAGCCCCGAAACCAAGGAGGCAGTTAAACAGATGTCGGAAAAACTTGATTATCAGCCTAATGCACTCGCCCTTGGGTTGCATAACCAGCGGAGCAGGATCATTGGGATTATTATCCCCGAAATCCAACACCATTTCTTTTCGGCGGTGATGAGCGGCATCACCGAGGCGGCGCACAATGCTGGTTATAATGTGATAATATGTCCGAGCGACGAAAGTACTGAGCGTGAGAAGGAAAATATACGTTCCCTTGTATCGCTGAGGGTGGAGGGCATATTGATTTCGATTACCAAGGAGACTAAGGATTACACTCATTTTCAGAAACTTATGAATAGAAATGTCCCTGTGGTTTTCTTCGATAGACCGCCGGAAGGGTTTGCCTGCGACCGTTGCATCATCGACGATTATGCCGCCGCCTATACGGCCACGGAACATTTGGTGAGCCTTGGTCGCAAAAAAATCGTTCATTTTGCTGGTCCTGAAAACGTGCGCGTAGGCAAGGACAGAAAGCGCGGTTTTGTGGATTGTCTCAAAAGGCACAAACTTCCTGTGGGTGAGGATGTTATATTCGACTGCGATTCGCACGACAAGGCTGTTGCCATCATCAAAAAACTACGCGACGAGGACAATATTCCCGACGCTGTGTTTGCCGTCAACGACATTACGGCGGTTTCCACAGTCAACACCCTTACTCAATATGGCATCAAAGTGCCGGAGGAGGTGGCTGTGGTTGGTTTCAACAACGGTCTTATTTCAAAACTCGCCGTGCCGTCGCTCACCACGATAGACCAAAATGGCACTCTGATTGGCGAAAAGGCTTGCAAACTTCTTCTCAACCGCATTGACACTCACGTCCTTACGCCGTATCAGACTGTCGTCGTGCCTACAAAACTCGTGGTGCGCGGCTCTACCGTGAAGGATAGCGGTGCGGAGGAGATTCCGGCGCGGGTTTCTGCAAACGTTTGAGTAGAAAATCCATCTGTTTTTCGGGCGGATTTTTGGTGGAGCGATATATTTGGGTTAAAATTGCAGCGTAATTCGTTTAAACTCAAATATTATGACAAAGATACCAAACCAAAATTTCTGGTCGCTCTGGAACATTAGTTTCGGATTTTTTGGAGTGCAGATAGCCTACGCGCTCCAAAGTGCCAATATTAGCCGCATTTTTGCGACGTTGGGCGCAGACCCTCACAATCTGAGTTACTTCTGGATTTTGCCGCCGTTGATGGGCATCATCGTGCAGCCGATAATTGGAGTTTTTAGCGACCGGACGTGGAACCGTTTTGGACGTAGGATTCCGTATCTCTTTGTAGGAGCGGCAATTGCGGTGCTTGTAATGTGCCTCTTGCCCAATGCTGGAAGTTTTGGACTTACGGTGGGCGCGGCGATGGTGTTTGGACTGTTGGCGTTGATGTTTCTTGATACGAGCATCAATATCGCGATGCAGCCGTTCAAAATGCTCGTCGGCGATATGGTGAACGAGGAGCAAAAAACCAAGGCATATTCCATTCAGTCGTTCCTCTGCAACGCGGGCAGCGTGGTGGGTTTTGTGTTCCCGTTTTTGTTTACGTGGATTGGCATCAGCAACACCGCCGAGGATGGCGTAGTGCCGGATTCTGTGATTTATTCGTTCTATGTTGGCGCGGCGATTTTGATTGGTTGCGTCATATATACAGTATTGAAAGTCAAGGAGTTTCCGCCTGCATTGTACAATGAGTACCACGGCATCAAGGAAGAGCCCAAAAAGGATTCACCAAATATTTTCCAATTGTTGGCAAAAGCCCCCAAAGCGTTCTGGACTGTGGGTTTGGTGCAGTTTTTCTGTTGGGCGGCGTTTATGTATATGTGGACTTACACCAACGGCGCAATTGCCGACACTTGTTGGGGCACCACCGATACCAATTCCGCTGATTATCAGGCGGCTGGCAACTGGGTTGGAATCTTGTTTGCTGTTCAGGCAATTGGCTCTGTGGCGTGGGCGGCTGTGCTTCCGTGGCTCGCTGCCAAGACCAACCGTAAAATTGCTTATTCGCTGAGCCTTGTTTTGGGCGGCGTGGGTTTTATTTCAACAATGTTTTTCCACGACCAATACTTGCTTTTTGTAAGTTTCATTTTGATTGGATTTGCGTGGGCGGCAATGTTGGCGATGCCGTTTACAATCCTGACTAACGCCCTCGAAGGTTACGGACATATGGGTTCGTATTTGGGATTGTTCAACGGTACTATTTGCGTCCCGCAGATTGTGGCGGCTTTGGTAGGCGGCGCGTTGCTTAGTCTCGTTGGCGGCTCGCAGGTGATGATGCTTGTCATCGCAGGTATCGCACTGATAATCGGCGCAGTATGTGTCTTCAACATCAAAGAAAACAAACAGAAATAATAATGAGGCAACGCCTTGCGGCGTTGGTTTTTATAAACGAAAATTACCGTCAATTTGGACGTCAATTGACGGTAATTTTTTGAAAATTGACGGTAATTTTCGTTAACAAATAGCCGCGCAAGCGGCGCGTAACGTTAAACAAAAAAACAGAAATGAAAGCATTGATTTTTGACCTTGATGGTGTGCTGGTAGATTCCGCGAAGTACCATTATTTGGCGTGGAAGGCACTCGCCGACAAGTTAGGATTTGAATTTACGGAGAAGGACAACGAGCGTTTGAAGGGCGTTTCGAGAATGAAATCGTTGGAGATTTTGCTCAAAATCGGCGGCGTGATTATGTCGGACGAAATGAAGGAAAAGGCGGCAACGGAGAAAAACGAACTTTACCGCAGTTACATCGCCAAGATGACGCCCGACGAGGTGTTGCCCGGCGTGGAGGATTTCTTGAAGGAAGTGAAGGCGGCAGGTTACAAGACCGCAATCGGCTCGGCTTCCAAAAATACTCCGCTGATTTTGGAGCGCACTGGATTGGCAAAATATTTTGACGCAGTTGCCGACGGCACAATGGTATCAAAGGCAAAACCTGACCCCGAGGTGTTTCTCAAAGGTGCTGAGTTGTTGGGAGTTGAGCCGTCCGAATGTATTGTCTTTGAAGATGCCGAGGCAGGAGTCGAAGCGGCACACAACGCCGGGATGAAGGCTGTTGGCATCGGCAGCGCGACCACTTTGGGCAAGGCAGAAATGGTGATTCCTAATTTCGTGGGATTTACTTTGGACAAGATTTTGGGATAATTTTCAAGGAATGTTTGCAACCATCACAACGCATCAACAATGATAAACGCTGCCCAATATTTTGGGTCGGAAGTTTTGCTTTTGACGTATTCTTGGGCGGCGTTGAAGGCTTCGCGTTTCGAGAGTCCCGAACCAAGTTTTTTGAAAAATTCCACCATCAGAAGTTGCGTGGCGTAGTCGTCAACC
>JAEEGL012027316.1_pt1 | contig 36580 bp, 23 predicted proteins | sample 9134231 | NCBI WGS metagenome assembly JAEEGL01 (sample SAMN16246548, study PRJNA631951) | gut metagenome | biome: gut microbiome; feature: rumen; material: fiber-attached | host: Bos | place: Iran: Karaj | collected 2018-10 | reverse complement strand
TCTATGGTCATGGCAACGATGAGCACACCCAGCATTATCATAAGGTTCGTATTACTTACTATCCCCCACGCAATGCCAACAAGCAAGGTTGGGACAACATCGATCTTTTCGGCTGGATGGGTTATCCCATGCAGATCAAGATCAACTTCCTGTGCCGCGACTCTATCCTTGCTGCGCCCTTGTGTCTTGACCTGTGTCTGCTCATGGACCTCGCTCACCGTGCCGGCCGCTATGGCACACAGCGCTTCCTGAGCTTCTTCCTCAAGAGCCCGATGCACGACTACACCAAGGACGAGGTTCCCGTTAACCACCTCTTCCAGCAGTATGTGATGCTCAAGAACGCCATCCGCGAGATGGGCGGCTATGAGGCTGACGAGGAAATCGACTAAAATGACGACATGAACCGGGAGTTTTCGAGCGTTTGATCTTCATCTGCGTCTTCTGGGATTTCCCGCAACAACTAACATCAATTGGTGGCTGCCACATGGCAACCACCAATTTTCTTTTATCAGCCCGTCTCGATAAGAAATGAAACGGCTTCATTTTTTTGATTTTTTATTGTTTTATCGTTTGTCGTTTCAATGTAATTGCAGTAAATTTGCACCAAATTATGCATTCACGACGGCAGTAAAGCACACTGCCAGTCTGAATCGTCACTAAAAAGGAACATAATTAGCTGAATATGCAACAAATAATTCAAGAAGATCTCGTCGCGAAAGCGATGGCCGAAGAGAAAAAGAAAAAACGCGCGCGTACTGGCGTGAAGTGGGATCGATTGTTCATGGCTTGTGCCTATAACTGGTACTGGTTTGTGCTTTCAATGATCGTTTGCGCCTGTTTGGCCTATCTGTATGGCAAAACTCAACCACAGTATTATGTTGCCCATTCGTCCATATTGATCAGGTCAAAAGACAGTGCACAGGGTACTCCGTCGATGACTTTCAGCGATCTGGGACTCAACACAGTGAACTACATTCCTAATGAGCCGCATAAACTCAGATCGTCAAGGGTGATGGAGGTGGTTGTCAATTCACTCGGACTCAATGTGCAGTACTTTGGCCACAAGTTCTTGCGCGACGAGAACATGTACAAAGCCACACCTGTCCAAGTGACGCCGCTCAAAGAAGTAACCTCTGGATACTCTATTACTATTGTTCCAAAGAGTGAAGACGAGTATGAATTCAAGATGAATAACGGACAATGGAAAAAAGCTCACTTCGGCAACAAAATCAATACCGAGTTTGGTCCTATCGCCATCACGAAAACTCAGAACTTCTCTGAAAGATACATCGACTTCACACTCACTGTAATCGTCACCAACCCGAATAGTATGGCTAGAGGGCTGGCCGGTTCACTTGTTGTGGAACTTGCCGATCAACATAGCGATGTGCTTAACCTCGCTATTAGAGGACAGAATCCAGAGATGTGCGCTGATATTCTGAACGCTCTTGTTGTGGCCTACAATCAAGAAGGCATCAACGACATGAACCAAGTGGCACGAAATACCGAGGCCTTCATTGCCGAACGTGTATCAGACCTTTCCAAAGACTTGAGTGGTGTAGACAATGAAGTGGCAATCCTTACCGCTAATTCAGTGAATTCACGAATGATTGGTAGTGATGGCAACACTATGGCTCACATCAATGAAACCGAGGGCATTAACCTTGAAATCAACCTTGCGTCACAAATCCGCAACTACATTTCTTCGATGGGCCCCAATGACCTGATCCCTATGAATACCGGCATGAACAATTCTGGTATTGCAGGTCAAATCACACAATACAACCAGGCAATCCAAGAGTATCAAAAAGTTGCAGCAACATCAAGTGCCGAGAACCCTGTGATGAAGGAGCTGTCGAGTTCGTTAGCAATGCAGAGGAAGAATATCCTCGCTAGTCTTGACAGTTATATGGGGACGCTGCGCACTCGTCAGAACCAGGCTGTGCGACTGCAGAATCAAGCTCAGAGCAGCATGAGTGCAAATCCCGCACACGAAAAAGCCATTACCGAGGTCACCCGCCAGCAGAAGATCAAAGAGGAACTCTATCTGTATCTGCTGAACAAGCGCGAGGAGAATGCTTTGCAGATGGCCATTACCGAACCTAACGCCAAGGTGATGGAACCTGCAATCCCTAACTACTCGCCCATTTCAGTTCCTCTGCAGCGCATTGTGATGACCGGTTTGATCATCGGTCTGTTAATTCCCGCATTCATCCTTTACGCTGTCTTCTGGTACTTCTCGCTCGACAAGACGATTCACACACGCCGTGAGGTTGAAGAGGTTTGCGATATTCCCATCTTGGGTGAGTTGCCCGCCAAGAAGAGCAACATCACTGGCGAGATCGTGGTTAATGAGACCTCAAATGACCGCATGAACGAGGCCTACCGCATCGTGAGGAACAACCTAGACTTTGTCACCGACCAAAATAAGCCTGAAGGTGAAGGCACCGTTATTCAGTTCACTTCAACCATGTCTGGTGAAGGTAAGAGTTTCGTTGCCGTGAACCTCGCGTTGGCCTATACCTACGTCGGAAAGAAAGTGATTGTAGTCGACCTTGACTTGCGTAAAGGTAAGTTCTCTGAATATGTCGGTGTGCAAGACGGTAAGGGTGCATCAGCCTTCCTTTCTGGCAAGGAAACTGATTTGAACAAGGTCATCCACCGTGCTCCCCTGCATGAAGGTTTTGACATCATCAGTGTCGGTGCTATCCCACCCAACCCCACAGCCCTTCTGTTGAGTGACAACATGGCTAAGATGGTAGATCAGCTCAAGAAGGAATACGATCTCGTCATCCTCGATACCGTGCCTTATAACCTGATTGCCGATGCTGCCGTTGTAAACCGCCATGTCGACCTGACGATCTACGTCATTCGCGATGGCCGCGTTGAGCAACAGTACATGTATGAGCTTGAGCGCCTGTCTGATGAGAATAAGATCAAGAATCTGACCATCCTCATCAACGACATCAAGGTGAGCAAGACCCGTTACAACTACTCCTACGCCTACGGCTATGGTAAGGGTTACGGTTACGGATACGGTTATGGATACGGTTACGGTTACGGTGGTGATAGCGGCGGTTATTACGTCGATGACACCCCAAAGGATCGCGATAAACCGATTAAGGGTTAAACAAAGCAGATGAAAATCGCAGTCGTCGGAACCGGCTACGTCGGATTAGTCACGGGCACCTGTTTCAGTGAAATGGGTGTCCATGTGACATGTGTAGACGTTGATCAGAACAAGATTGACGCCCTGAATCAAGGCATCATTCCGATTTATGAACCAGGTCTTGAGACCTTGGTCCACAAGAATGTGAAATCTGGCCGCCTGCATTTCACCAATAGCCTAGAAAATGTGCTTAATGATGTGGATATCGTCTTCAGCGCTGTGGGCACCCCACCCGACGAGGACGGCAGTGCCGACCTGAAGTATGTGCTCGAAGTAGCACGGACCATCGGCAGGAACCTCAAGAAATACATCGTCGTGGTCACTAAAAGTACTGTTCCTGTTGGCACAGCACAAAAGGTGAAAGCGGTCATTCAAGAAGAATTGCAGCGACGTGGAGTTGATATCGAGTTCGATGTCGCCAGCAATCCCGAATTCTTGAAAGAAGGCAATGCCGTGAAGGACTTCATGAGCCCTGACCGTGTCGTTGTGGGCGTTGAGAGCGAACGTGCCCGCAAACTCATGGCCCGGTTATACAAGCCCTTCATGATCATGAGCGACCGACTCATCTTCACCGACATCCCGTCGGCCGAGATGATCAAGTATGCCGCCAACTCCATGCTCGCCACTCGCATCAGCTTCATGAACGACATCGCCAACCTGTGCGAACTTGTCGGCGCTGATGTGAACATGGTGCGCAAAGGCATCGGCAGCGATACTCGCATCGGGAAGAAGTTCCTATATGCCGGTTGCGGCTATGGCGGTTCCTGCTTCCCCAAAGACGTCAAGGCGCTCATCAAGACAGCTGCCGACCTGGGCTATCCCATGCGCGTGCTGCAAGCTGTCGAAGAGGTGAATAACGACCAGAAGGTCGTGCTGTACCGCAAGATTGTCAACTACTACGGCAGCGAAGAGGCATTGAAGGGCAAAACAGTCGGAATGTGGGGATTGGCCTTCAAGCCCGAAACCGACGATATGCGAGAAGCACCGTCGCTGGTGCTCATCGACCTGTTGCTCAAGGCCGGAGCCCATGTGAAGGTCTATGATCCTGTCGCCATGGATGAATGTCGCCGCCGCATCGGAGACAAAGTGACCTATTGCAAGGACATGTACGAAACTGCCGATGGCGCTGATGCTTTGATGCTCGTGACCGAGTGGAAAGAGCTGCGCATGCCCAACATCGACACCTTGTTGCACCGGATGCAAGGTCGCCTCATTCTTGACGGCCGTAATATTCTGGACGGTGATGAATTGCGCCTGGCCGGCTTTGAGTATCACTGCATCGGCAAGTGATTTTTCACAACAGCCTCCTCCAAACGATTATCAAACGCCGCACGATCTTGAAATCATGCGGCGTTGTTTTATGACTTTGGCTTTTTAGCCGGCTATCACTTCTATGAAGTGGAAGCCTCTATTACTCTACTATCACCTCGACAGAAGAGGTAGCGCCTGAGACCAGATAGATACCAGCAGGCAGATCGAGCATGGCATCGCCATCGGTCACAGCAACCTGTTCGGCATCGAAATCATAAACTTCAAGCCTCTCACTCAATGGGTTATTAATCTTGATACCACCGTCAACAGGCACCGCGCTCCACTTCATGTTGATTTTGCTTGATGATGTGAGCAAGATGTTAATCAACAAGGTGAGGTCATCCATGTCGACTTCGGAATTACCACTGATGTCGGCTGCGACGACGTCAAAGGGCTCGGCATAGCCAGTGAGCAGATAATTGATGAGCAACGTCAGGTCATCCATCGTTACAAATCCATTCATATTCACGTCACCAGGCTTCACCGTCTTTGCCGTTACTGTACCGTTCACGTCGGCATAGGCGCTGACGACTCCCGTCGTGGCAGTGATGGTAGCGGTATAATTGCCCGGAGTGGCGGTATCAGCCAAGCGGACATAGAAGGTTTGACCCGAAGGATTGAGCGTGAGTGAACTAGCCCAAGTGTAACGGTTCAGGCTGATTTCGAAGTTTCCAGTAACGCTCAAGGTGATCGCATTGTTGTTATTCTCGGCTATCACTGTACCCGAGACAATCGTGGACTCACCATCCTGCTCGGCTTCCATCGCATCAAGCGAAGAGATTGTAATGGCAGGCGCTGCAACCTTGTTGGCGGTCAAATTCACCGTTACTGAAACCTCGCTGCTGCTGATTGACAACGTGCCAGTGGCATTGCCTGCAATGCTTGAGGTGTAGGTGACCGTGACGTTAGTGCCCGCATTAGCTGCAGCTGCAGTGATTGTCGTCGGAGTCACGCTGAAACCGTTGCCAGTGGTGGTCAGCGTGAGCGCTTTGGTCAAGTCATTGCCCTTGACAGCGATTGTCTTGCTTACCGAGGTGCCTGTTGCAGCGATAGTTCCCACGTTAACCGTAGAGCCATTGACAGGTGCCGTCAGTTCGGGATTAGCCACAGGAACATTGTTGCTCGTGATGGCGATATCATCGATGTTGAGACGGGATCCAGCAGTCTGGACGAACTTGAAACGGACATTGCCTGTCAGGTTCAGGTTGTAGGAGTACTGCTGCCAGTTGGTATTGGGCTGGCAAGTTCCAACTGCAGTCCAAGTGCTACCGTCATTGATACTATAAAGCACCTGTAGCGTGGGGGTAGCCTCGTTTGAGTTCCACTTAGCTGCATAGAAAGTGATTTTGCTGGCTCCGTTGGTAACATTCTCGTTCATCTGGATATAGGAGCCGGCAGACTTGCCAAAGCGACAGCTCCGCGAGCCATTCTGATGACCATTCTGACTGCTATCGTCCCAGATTCCAGCGTCAGAGAAGTACCATGAGAAGGCCTTACCCTGCACATTCTGAGTCCAGTAGCCACCCGTGTTGCAGCCTTCCCACGTCTCAGCAACTTCGTCACCTGTGGGATCGACACTGCCACCACTGCTGTAGGATGCCGTGAGGTTGACCGTCGCGCTCACTTCACTGCTGGAGATTGTCAGCGTGCCAGTGGCGTTGGTTGCCGTTCCCGTATAGGTGACGGTCACCGTCGTGCCGTTGTTTGCAGCCGTGGCGGTGATGCTCGAGGGAGTCACAGCAAAGCCTGTTCCGCTCACACTCACAGTCAGCGCCTTGGTCAGGTTGCTGCCGCTCACGGTGATGGCCTTGCTCACGCCGCTGCCGCTGTGGGTGCCCACATTCACTGTAGAGCCATTGGCGGGAGCCAGCAATGTGGGAGTGGCAGTACCTCCACTACCCCATGCCTGACCTTGCTTGTTGCCCCAGATGTATTCCACCAGATCAGGGTTGTCAACAAACGGGTTGCGATTATGCTGAATGCCATAGACAGCATCGTTACGCGTCATTTCAAGGGTGCTCACCGGGTCGTTGCGGTGCCATGCGAGCAGCTGGTTGATGGCCCATGTCGTCAATCCCTTGTAGGAGCTCGCGCTGAACACTACACTACCCGTGCCACTGGTGAAGTCGCTGATGCGGGACATATAGCGCGTGGCAAAGTAGAAGTACACGCGGGCAAAGTCACCCTTGTACTCGTCGGCCACCTCAAACACTGTGCCGCTGTATCCGCTGAAAGTGCATGAGCCCAACTTGCCGGTCCCCTTGGGTGTGCCGTTAGCACAATTACCGAAGGGGTGGTTGCCTCGCTCATTATTCACCCAACCGTCAACGGGGAACATGTGATGCAGGTCGGTATAGGCCGTATCTGTGTCCGAGCCTCCCCACCAGCTGTTGGGAATCGAGTGTTCACGGTTGTAGCAGTCGCCCACGCCGTTATAGTTGCCGCACTGGTCGCTGCTCCAGGTGTATTGGCTGGTCGAGTAACGGTCGATGATGGTCGAGCCGACACAATCGGTGGTCTTGAAGTCGGTCCACAAATTCTGGTAGGACCGCTTGGTGTGGCCCTTGATGATCTGGTGCAGCGCCATCATCAGCGCCTTGTCACTCTTGTTCTTGGCATTGTTGTAGTAGGTGCTGGGGGCAGCAGCTGTCGCCATGAGCGCGACAACCGATGCAAGCGCCATCGTCAACATGCAGCGTAGGTACTTTTTCATCTTCATTAGAGGTGTTTTTTATTGATAAATGATTTGATTCTCTCAAGAGCCGCAAAATTACAAAAAAAACGTCAATGGCTGCCTGCAATCACTCAAGAAATCTGTATTCCAGCACCGTTTACCCCACGAACCTCACTTGATAATCAACCAACAAGACCACAGGGCATGGAATGGAGAGAACGGAGGGGACGGCTCAGGCATCTGCGGGAGTGGGGAGAGGATGGTTGCGGGGATGGTCGGAGGGGCGTGCGGGGCGGTTAAAATATGTTAACATGTTGATTCCTTTAGACCTTGGGATAAATGGTATTTTGTTGGTTTTCTGAAGTTTATCAGCATATTGTTTAATGAAGTCCATATTAAAGGGGTTGATGGTATCGTGACCAGATGCTTGGATGTCGGGGTTGAGAATGTAGTTGCCGTTGGAGTCACGATTGAGGACATTTTGAGCGAGTGCGCTGGCGATGAGATGACGGTTGCGGTTGATGCGGTTCATCTGCTCTTGTCGCTTGTTGAGTTTGTCGAGCAGTTCATCGGGGGTGAGTGACTGCTGCTGCGGTATAACAGCAGTGAAGATATCTTGCACGGCTGTAGCTTCGACGAATCGTTGCATGAGTTGAGCATTTTGTGGCTCAAGGATGACTTCTTGCGGCATGTTGTTGTCGTTGATGGTGAACGCACACTCGAACTGGTCGTCGCATGAGACGCCTTTCACCCGTTGAACCACCGCTGTGGTTCCACGGTTGGAAATGCGGAAGGCATTGTTGGCGACCGGGAAGATGCGATAGCCGAGGTGTCCAGCCGTTCCCTTCATCCTGCCGAGGAGGTTGTAGGCGACACAAAGTACTGCGACATCATGATAATCAAGGTATTCGCGGAGTTGGAGATAGAAGTTGTCGGCTTGAAACATACCACACTCGGGGGTGAGGTGGTCCAAATCGTCGATGATGATGACAGTGGGCTTGAATTCGTTGATCGTTTTAAAGATGTGGTAATGCACGTCTATGTCACGTTCATTGAAAACGCCGAGGTCATCAAGACACATGAACATGAAATTGCTGTTGTTGACTGGGGCGCTGACAGAGCGCTTGATGTCATTAATGATGCCGCAACAAGTGAAGACAGAGTGAACGGAATCTATCCAGAGTACTCTGTGGGTATCGCCATTTTCTTGTCCCTCGTGCTTGGCGACCTTGAGGGAAGGCATGGGTGCGTAGCTGCCGTCGAGGACTGCTGCCGCCAGCATCTTGGCGAAGGCATGAGCCCTGCAGTTGGAAGTGCCTGTCAGGAAGGAAATCTCGTGCTGATGGAGAATGGTTGAACCAGCGATATTAACGATTGCGTGGGGCCTGTTTTGCACAATCGACTCGTTCTCGACGTTGAGGCAGAGGTGCGACCAGGGGTCGTCGATGATACACTGGGCAATGGGTTGTCTGTTGTAATGCATAATGTGTGATTTTTTAATATATTAATGTGGCAAAGATAAAAGATGGTGACAAGAGGAGTCAATGTCAAAAAGGATTTAGTCCTTAGTTTTTAGTTTTTAGTCCCTAGTCCCTAGTCCTTAGTCCTTAGTTTTTAGTTGGCTGCCGCAGGATGGATAAACTGGAGTGATTGGAATGACTGGAATGACTGGAAAGTGACGAGGATGGGGAACGGGCTGCGCACGGGAAATTGAACAAATTTTATTCTAAAATTGATTGACTGAGGGTTGAGAACGGGGGCCGCCACATAGTGGCGGCACAGGGGACCGGGAGGGTGGTTTTTACGAGCCACAGGCTCGTACTACGGGACATGACGGACGGGTGGATGACAGCTGTTGTGCAAACGATTGCATGGTGGGTGTTGGGGATTTGTAGTGGGGTAAGAGAGGGAAATTTTGGGGTTTTTTTTTATATTTGTAGCGAAGATTTTGTTTGTAACCCTTAAAAATTGAGAAAGATGAAGAAGACCATTTTCAAGTTCATTTGTCTGTTGTTGCTAGCTGGGTTGGCGACAGAGCAGGCCATGGCTGCCTTTGTGGGGCCACGCAATGATTTTCGCGACGAGAGTATCTATTTTGTGATCACGACGCGCTTCTATGACGGCGACCCGGGCAATAATGCCCAGTGCTGGGATGCCGGTGCAGCGAACAGCGGCGATCCCTGCTGGCGCGGCGATTTCAAGGGCCTGATTGAGAAACTGGATTATATCAAAGCCCTGGGATTCACGGCGATTTGGGTGACACCGATTGTCGAGAACGCTTCGGGACTTGATTACCACGGTTACCATGCGAGCAATTTCTCGCGCGTTGATCACCGCTATGAGAGTGGCGACACGACGTTCCAGACGCTTATCGACGAGGCTCACGCGCGTGGGATGAAAATCCTGCTCGATGTGGTGTTGAACCACACGGGCAACTTTGGCGAGGAGCACTTGTGCAAGCTGTTCACGCGAGACATCTATGCGAACCAATACAAGATCAACGAGTGCATGCTCCCCTACACCACCGACTCGGTGGGGGGCAAATTGCCGACCAATTACTCGAGCCTGCCCTCGGGCCAGCAGTATGACGCGCGGTTGAAGCAGATGAAGAACACCGACAACCAGAACCACGACAATCACAACTACTGGCACCACTTCGGTCAGTTCAACTGGGACGACAACACACGATGGTGGGCACAAATCGCCGGAGACTGCGTGGACCTGAACACTGAGAATCCCGCTGTGGCTGATTACCTGATCAACTGCTACGGCTCGTTCATCAAGATGGGCGTTGACGGATTCCGCATCGACACCGGTGGCCACATCGCCCGTCTGACCTTTAACAAGATTTACATCCCCGCCTTCAAGGCACTGGGTGAACAATACAAGTACAAACGCTTGAACCAGGCCGACTTTTTCCTTTGCACCGAAGTGTGTGCACGCTATCAAGGAAGCGTCACCTACCGCAACCAACCCGCGTTGTCTCCCTATTTCTACACCTGGGCCGAAAACAAGAACTACAGTTGGAATGATGACCCCACCTATTGGGACACAAAGGCCATCTTTGAGAGCACAGACCTGAACACGCTGGACAACATCAGCTCATGCCAGCAGATGTATGCCGACAACTGCCATGAGACAAGCAGCGCGATGCCCACATCGAACAACGCCGTGCTGAACGGCAATACTTATCACGCTCCCGACGTGAGCAATGCTTCGGGTCTGAACGTCATCGACTTTCCCGTCCATTACTCGTTCCATAACATCGGCAGCGTGTGGAACCTCGCCATCGACGGGGATAAGTATTATAATGACGCGACCTATAACGTGGTGTATGTCGACAGCCATGACTACAGCCCCGGCCCCAATGACAATATCCGCTTCAACGAAGGCACCGACCAGTGGGCCGAGAATCTGTCGCTGATGTTCACCTTCCGCGGCATCCCGTGCCTTTACTACGGCAGCGAGGTCGAGTTCAAGGCCGGCAAGACCATTGATCCAGGCGGCAACGGCCCCCTGAGGGACAGCGGCCGCGCCTACTATGGCGGCTATATCAAGGGCCAGGTGACTGCAAACGACTTTGGCGTCGCCAGCGGAGCTACGGGTAACCTTGCCGCCACGATGAGCAAGCCCCTGGTGAAGCATCTGCAACGACTGAACCGCATCCGCCAAGCCGTGCCCGCACTGCGCAAGGGCCAATACAGCACCAGCGGTTGCAGTTCGACAGGCGGGTATGCCTTCAAGCGTCGCTACACTGACAGCACAACCGACAGCTATGTGCTTGTCACCATCAACGGTCCCGCCACATTCACCAACGTGCTGAACGGCACCTACACCGACTGTGTCACCGGTGATGTGAAGACCGTGACCAACGGCACGCTCAACACCACGTCGTGCAGCGGCAAGGGCAACATGCGCGTGTATGTACTCTCGACCAGTCTCACCCCCGCACCGGGCAAGATTGGAACAGACGGTCCTTACCTGTACACCAGCAGCGCCAATGCAGGCAGCGTGTTGAGCTATGACGGCACCCAGGAAGAACTGTCGAGCAACAACGGCGAGGGCAACGGCAGCAGCCAACCCTCGACACTGGAGCCCTATGAGCCCAGCTGCGAAGAGGATGACATGAGCGTGTTCCTGGAGACCTCGACGAGCGTGAACAACGTCACCACCTGGGTGTGGAACAGCAGCAGCAACTTCACCGGCGGTAACTGGCCCGGCCAAGCGATGACCCTGATGGGCTCAACCGCTGACGGCACCCGCAAGGTGTGGAAGTGGACCTATGAGGGAACACTGACCACGTCGCCCACGGGCATCATCTTTGTGACCGACGGCACGCAGACAAGTGACCTGACTTTCCGCAATCACGGCTACTATATCGACGGCACCTGGCACCACGAGGTGACCAACTACACCGGCAGCGCCCCGACGTTGACGATCGACAAGCCGTCAGGACAATACAGCGGCAGTGTCACCGTGACCATCACCGCCAGCGAGAGCAACGCCGTCATCGTCTATACCACCGACGGGACGACACCCACAGCCAGCAGCAGCCATGCCACAGGCCATGTGACCCTGACCTTCACCGACAACACCGTGCTGACCGCTGGTGTGCTCGTTGACGGCCGCGTGCGCAACCTGGTGCAGCGAGAATACATTTTCCATGGCTTTGTGCCCTACACCGCCACAGTGTATCTGAAAGACCCGACAGTGTCGCCCAACAACTGGAGCGATGTCTATATCTATGCTTGGGACAACACGGGCAACATCAATGACAGCTGGCCCGGCGTGAAAGTCACCGCCACCAAGACTGTGATGGGACAGAAATTCTATTACCGCACGTTCACCGTTCCCAGCGCCGACTACACCTTCAACGTGGTGCTGAGTCAGGGCGACAGCGGCCACCAGAGCGTGGATGTGACCGACATCAAGAATGACATCTATCTAGAAATCACGTCGACGAGCAACAAGTATACCGTGGCCGACATCACCGACCAGTATTCCCGTCTGCCTGGAGATGTTGACGGTGACAGAATTATCGGCATGGATGACCTTTCACTCCTGATCAACTACTTGCTCACGGGTAACGCGGCAGGTATCAATCTGGTGAATGCCGACGTGGACTTGGACGAAATTATCGGTATGGACGATTTGGCCGAGTTAATCAATATCTTACTGACGTCCAATTAGTTGTGCAAATTTAAGATTATGACCCAAATGAAATTCTTGCATATTTAAACATTTTTAACGCGGCAATTAGTGTTTGGCGTTGGAAATGGCAGTACTTTTGCACCATCATTCTTTTGGGTAATAATTTCATAAGGTAAAGATTTAAGAGCGAGGATTGACCTACCGGGAGGCGGGTCAATTCTTTTTTTAGACCCTGTGGCGGGTTGCCTGGTACAATGACCGTGCTGCACACGGGAAATTTGAACAATTTTTTTGGGGGAGATGAGACGGAGGGAATTCGGTCTTTTCGAGCCAAAGGCTCGAACTACGGGACAAAGGGCCGCCACATAGTGGCAGCACAGGGGACCGGGTGGGCGGTTTTTACGAGCCGGAGGCTCGCAATACTACGACAACACGGCTGCCGGAGGCTGCGGAACACGCCTGGGACTAAGGACCGTGCTGCACACGGGAAATTTGAACAATTTTTTTTGGGAGATGAGACGGAGGGAATGAGGACTTTTCGAGCCAAGGCTCGAACTACGGGACAAAGGGCCGAACTACGGGACAAAGGGCCGCCACATAGTGGCGGCACAGGGGACCGGGTGGAGTGAGGAGTGAGGAGTGAGGAGTGAGGAGTGAGGAGTGAGGAGAGAGGAGTGAAGCGGTTCATAATAATGAGCAGAGCAGCCTGCAGGGGCTCATGAGGAGCGCGGCAGGCTGCTTGTATTCTCTTGGTTGAGGTGGTGTCACTTGGTGGGTTGGTCGTCGGGGCGGAAGGTGACGAAGCGGTTGTAGGCGTAGTTGGCCAGAGTGTAAACTACCATGGCGAGAATCATAACAATGTTCTGACCGGCTTTCTCCATCGGGAAGAACGGTATGATATCGTTGGGCAAGTTCTTCCATCCCAAGCCCTCGAGGAGTATCCAGCTGACAAGTAGCTGCAAAGCGAGGCAGAGGAGGAAACCACAAACAAAGAGCACGAACTCACGCTTGAAGTCTTTCTTGGTCTTGAATACCCAGTTGCGGTTCCACAAGAAACTGTTGATGACACCCAGGACATAGCCGATGACATTGGAGACGCCATAGGACCATTCGAGGCGTGTGTTGAGCAGATAGAAAACGACAAGGGTGATGAGCGTGTTGAGCACACCAATCACTCCATACTTGAGGAGTTGAATTCCTGTTTGTCGGGCCTCGGCCTTATCTATCTTCATGACAATAGTCCTTAATGGTGGCAAATTTAGGGTATTTTAACGAATTGACCAAATCTGTCAGCATTTTTATCACTCAGGCGCTACAATAATGCCCATGTTCACGATGCCGTTGAGCGTGTCGCAGCCCTGCATCACCTGCCACACGACCACACTGGTGGCCTGTGATGGCGACACACCAGCAACAATGGGCACCGTGTGCTGATATAAGGCTCCGAATCCCCCACCCGTCCAGTTACCATAATCATCGGCCAGCAGCAGATTGACGCTGTTCCTGTTTACCGTCGAGTCCTGGGCAATGACGTCCACAACGAGCGAGAGGTTGCTGAAAGCATAACTGTTGGCATGGCGGATTGCCAGAGTGATGTCATAGTTCGTAGCCGAGTCATCGTACTGTGGAGAGAAGGTAACCGGCAATGTGCGTTGCCAGCCGCCGACCGGGAGATGCACAAAAGAAGAATGCGTCATAACGGGTTTGCGTTGGCAGGCGGGTATAATGAGCAGTGCGGCGACAATGGCCATAGCCATCGCCACCGCTTTGCTCATGTGAAGTCGCTCATCGCGGTCACTCGGCAGGCTTGTCGTGCGGCTGACGCGGACCATGATTATCTTGCTGAGCGTTGTCTTGTCTGGGTTTGCGCGGACGGAAGGTTTTCTTCTCGTTGCGTTGAGGGGCATCGGGACGCTGCTGCGGACGCTTGGGCGGGCGCTGCTTGCGATCGGCACCAGGATTGCCATCACCACGACCTTCGGGACGAGGCTCCTGAGCATTGGCAGGATTGGGTCCCTGCTTGGGCGCCTGTTTGTCGCCACCACCTTTTTTCTTCTTTTTCTTCTTTTTCTTGTCGAAGCGGTTGATAGCGTCCTGATTGAGGAGGTCGCCAAAGGGTGAAGCATTCTTCTTGCCGTCCTCGTCGGGCAACAGGCTGTCGGGCTTGACGCCGTTCTTGTTGAGGGCGATGATCTCGAAAGCTTGAGCTGCGGTGAGGGTCACCGTATTGACCATCGCATTGCGTTCGGTGGAATAGATGATCTCGCGCTTGAGGGCATCGGCCTTGAAGTAGTAGTAGGTGTCGTCTTTGGTCTCGAGATGCACATCCTTGGGCGGCAGTTGCCTGATCGCCTCGACATAGGTGTTCACCTCAAAATTGATACAGCACTTGAGCTTGGCGCACTGCCCAGCCAGGTTCTGCGGATTGAGCGAGATGTCCTGGAAACGGGCTGCGCTGGTTGCCACCGAGACGAAGCTCGACATCCATGTGGCGCAACACAAGGGGCGTCCACAGGGACCGATGCCGCCGATGCGTCCAGCCTCCTGGCGCGCACCGATCTGCTTCATCTCGACACGTATCTTGAAAACGTCGGCCAACACCTTGATGAGCTGGCGGAAGTCGACACGCTCGTCGGCGATGTAATAGAAAATCGCCTTGCTGCCGTCGCCCTGATACTCGACGTCACCAATCTTCATTTTAAGGCCCAGGTCCACCGCGATTTTGCGGGAACGGATCATCGTGTCCTCCTCGCGTGCCTTGGCCTGCTCATAGCGTTCGAGGTCGGCAGGTTTAGCCTTGCGGAAGACGCGCATCAGCTCGGTGTCCTTGCGCAGGTTCACGCGCTTGATCTGGTTCCTGACCAGTTGACCCGTGAGTCCCACCTTGCCGATGTCGTGCCCCGGGTTGGCCTCGACAGCGACCCAATCGCCTTGCTTGAGTGGGATGTGTGCGCTGTTGCGATAGAAACCGCGTCGGGTATTCTTGAACAGCACCTCGACAATCTCGAACTCATTGTCGGGGACATCGTCCAACCAGTTGGTGCTGGTGAGGTTGCAACGACCTATGTCGGAGCAGCCACAGGAGCAAGCCCCCGTGCTGCACTTGGCGCACGCGTCAGGATCCTCGGGCAGATTCACTTGAATGTTATTCTCGTCCATCGTGAAATTGCAGAGAATTACTTGGCGTAGCTCACGGCACGAGTCTCACGGATGACGGTGATGCGCACCTGTCCGGGATAGGTCATCTCGTCTTGAATCTTCTGAGCAATCTCGGTCGAGAGTTTCTCGGTTTCCTCGTCACTGATCTTGTCGGCACCGACAATGACGCGCAGTTCGCGACCGGCCTGGATGGCATAGGTCTTCACAACACCGGGATAGGACAAGGCGAGCTTCTCAAGATCGTTGAGTCGCTTGATATAGGCCTCGACAATCTCGCGGCGTGCACCGGGACGTGCACCGCTGATGGCGTCACACACCTGAACGATGGGGGCATAGAGGCTGGTGGCCTCTTCCTCGTCGTGGTGAGCACCGATGGCATTGCAGATGTCGGCTTTTTCCTTATACTTCTCGGCCAGTTTCATACCCAACTGAGCATGGGGCAGTTCGGGCTCATCGTCGGGCACCTTGCCGATGTCATGCAAGAGACCTGCACGGCGTGCCTTCTTGGGGTTTAAGCCCAGCTCACTGGCCATGATGGCACAGAGGTTGGCCGTCTCGCGCGAGTGCTGCAGGAGGTTCTGGCCATAGCTGGAACGGTATTTCATCTTGCCGATGAGGCGGATGAGCTCGGGGTGCAAGCCGTGGATACCCATGTCGATTGCAGTGCGCTTACCGGTCTCGATGACCTCTTCCTCGACCTGGCGGCGGACCTTGGCGACGACCTCCTCGATGCGGGCGGGATGGATGCGACCGTCGCTCACCAGCTGGTGCAGCGCCAGACGTGCGATCTCGCGACGCACGGGATCGAAGCCTGAAAGTACGATAGCCTCGGGGGTGTCATCGACCACGATTTCGACACCTGTGGCAGCCTCAAGGGCACGGATGTTGCGTCCCTCGCGACCGATGATGCGTCCCTTGATCTCGTCATTGTCGATGTGGAACACAGTCACGGCGTTCTCGACAGCCGTCTCGGTTGCCACACGCTGTATGGTCTCGATGATGATGCGCTTGGCCTCCTTGTTGGCGGTCATCTTGGCATCGTCCATGATGTCGTTGATGTAGCTGGCAGCGTTGGTCTTGGCCTCGTCCTTGAGGGACTCGATGAGCTTCTCCTTGGCCTCCTCGGCCGACAGACCGCTCACATGCTCAAGCGTGTCGCGCACGCTCTTTTCCATCTTGTCCACCTCGTTCTTGCGCTGGTCAAGGAGAGCCATCTGATTGTCCAGGTTCACCTTGAGGTTATCCAACTCGTTGCCGCGACGCTTGAGGTCGCCCTGCTGCTGGTTGAGTGACATCTCGCGCTGCTTGAGCTTAGCTTCGGAAGTCTGCACTCGGGTCAAACGCGCATTGGCCTCTTTCTCGGCCTCACTCTTGATCGACATACCAGCCTCCTTGCCTTTCATCACCTCGTTGTTCTTGAGGACCTCGGCTTCGAGGCGTGCCTTCTCGATAATTTCGTTGGCTTGTGACTTGGCGTTCTTCTTGGAAAGGTAAAACGCCAGTGCACATCCAATTGCCATCGCCAGGATGGCTACAATCACAGTTACTATTATGTTCATTACAAGTTAAATAAATTATTAAAAAAACGCGCCACTCACGGCTGTGTTCATCGCCCTGATATACAGAGGTAAATCACACTAAACCTAAAGTGGTGCAGGAACCTAATTTCTTCTACAATGTATCGGCGTGCGAGCACGCCAAGACGTCATTCGGCGACCTCGGAATTGAGGTTGTCGAGTTGTTTATTCAAATCAGTCAGGAAGTCATTGACCTGTCGGTTTTCACCGTAAGCCTCGAGGTAGAGGCGCGCGAACTGGAAAGCGACCCTTGCGAGCACGTCGGCCGAAGTGGCGTTGAAGCGGTTCATCCACTTCTTCCACAACGTGTTAACAAGTTCCTCGGCCTTGCGGTAGTTTTCCTCTTCCTCTGGGTTGATGCTCAGAGCGATGGGGTTTTCCGCATCGGCGAGTTGTATCCATATTTTCACTTTATTATTGTCGGCCATAACGTGAGCAGTCATGTCAAGCGTTCAATTGTTTGATGCATCGGTCAATGTCCCGCACCATTTTGGCAACCTGTCCCTTGTATCGAGCCACCGCCTCGGGGTCACGCGGCACAGTGTGTGCGACCCTCAAGAACTCGTTGTCGATGCGCAGCTGCGCCAATTCCTTTTTCAGGGCGGCAATCTCGAGTTCCTGGCTCTCGATGGTTCTCTCCATCTGCTTTTTCTCTTCTTTCAGCGCGACATACCGCTTGCCCAAGGCCTCGACCTTGCGCATCGTGATCTGCAGTTTGTCATTCAGCTCCTTTGAAGGCATGGTTGTCAAATTTGTGTGCAAAATTACATTTTTTTTCGCACTCTAGTGCAATGATGATGAAATATTTTCACAATTTTGGGTCTAAAAGGTGAAAAAAGATGGTAATTTGCTATCGAAATGAATCTGTACGGGATTGAAAGGGTCATTTTTTGCAAAAAACGAGTGAAAAATTTTGCCAGTTCAAAAAATGGCATTACTTTTGCATCCGCAAATCGGGGCATTAGCTCATCTGGTAGAGCGCAACACTGGCAGTGTTGAGGTAAGCGGTTCGAGTCCGCTATGCTCCACGAGTGGTGAAACAAGCGACTGAAATTCAGCCGCTTGTTTTTTGTTTGGCAACAGGATTGATGTTGGTGCAACGATAACTTAAACCGTGTTGCGGGTGGGATATTAAAGCATTTTTTTGGGGAGGGATGAGTCAGGGGCCGCCACGGGGGTGGCGGCACAGGGGACCGGGAGGACGGTTTTTAGGAGCCAGTGGCTCGAACTGCTGGACAAAGAGGTGAACGCGAATGGAATGTGATTGACTCGGAAAAATGGGGATGCAGAAAAATCGAGTTACTTCTTTTTTATATCGATGAAAATGCGTATTTTTGTGATTTGAATCTATATTAAGAAATATCATTACATATAAATCACTAATAATTAAATCATTACAATTATGAAGAAATTATCATTACTCTTAATGTTGTTGACAGTAGCCTTCACGGCACTGGCGGGCGTGAAGTCCGGAGCACCGTCGCGACTATCGAATGATTCGGTTTGGGGCGATGAGTATAAAATCTTTAAACGCACCAATCTTGGTAGCGCTGTGAACCCCGTGACCCACACCTATATGGTTCCTCAAGACGGCACAATTGAATTGCTCCTTCGGGATGGAGGAATGGAGGGATACGTGAAGAACATCGTTTATGGTTCAGACCGAGAATTGGGCGATTATTGGGTAGTATGTTCTGGTGATCAAGAGGGCGGCATTTTCGTTCCAATGGGACAGAAAGTGTGGGTTCGCAAACGCGACGGATCGTTCACAAAGGCCAATGCGAAACTGGTGTGGGGAAGCATCCACTATGATGCGGTAACCCAACAGACCTCATTCACCCCCAATACTGAAATGAGTGATGCACACTACAGCGTTAGCGTTGACGGCACCACGATCATTCTTGAGGGCACCAGTGGTCCTGTGGCAATTGAAGCTCAAGACGAAGTTTCCTACGACGCCACCGGTATAGGCCTTGTATGGGACGAGGGAGAAGGTGAAGAAGGCGAATGGACCGGTTATTGCGAATGGGGCACCGGCTTTGACACCGCACCTTGCGTCATTGACCAGCAACCCGAGGGAGAGGTGAAGACCTACAAACGCACCAGCGATTGCATTCACTTCACCTATAGCGACAGCAAGGATTATCCCGCCACATACAGCACCGAGGCACTGACGGATGAAGCTCAAATCGTGTTTGGCAATGATGGAAAAACGGTTTATTTGAAAGACCCGTTCTTGTCAGTGAAATACAATTCTTGGGTGCAGGGAGTACTGAACGAAGACGGATCTTATATCACTATCAACACTCCACAGCTTTTGGATGCCACAAACGAGAATGTCATCTTTTTCATCCCGGGCTCCTGCTGCATCCAAACAGTGTATCCACACGATAGTGCCCCCTACGACTATTTGTATGTTGCCCCTTACGACACCTATACTCACATATCGTACTACGTCAATGGAAACACTATCATGCTCACGGACACATGGTCCCACATTGACGCACCTTATCCCGAAAACGTAAATGCCGCGGGTGTGTACACCTATGATTACCGGACTAAGAATGGTTGCATTGAGGCCAACATCGTTTACACGCTGGAGGGCGATGAACCCGAGACAACGAGCAAGCCTGCCATCAACGGTCATGCTGGCAATGAGGGAGGCTATGTCGTTGAGATCACGCCGAGTGAGCCGAGCACCATTTATTATCGTGTGCATTACCCCGACGGCGAGACCACGAATTGGGAAGTGTATGCTGGCGAGCTGAACTTCAGCGGTGAGGGCACCTACAAGGTTGAGGCGTATGCCAAGGCTGAAAACAAGGAACCCAGTGAGATTGTTGATCACGAGTTCACCATTGACCCCGTCGTTACCGGCATCAGCGAACTGACGAATGGCAAGACCATCGTGGGCAAACGCTACTTCAACGTCGTGGGTCAGGAGATCCAGCAGCCCGAGGGCGTGACCATCGTGGTGACGACCTATAGCGACGGTACGAGCAGCGCCGAGAAGGTCGTGAAGTGAGATCACACTGACTGAGAGTTAAAATAACGAGGTTGCCATGATGGCAGCCTCGTTATTTTTGTGTTCTCGCCGTCAGGGAGATGGGCGGATGTCACTTGGAAATCTCGAAGCCCAGTTTCATGATGAGTTTGAGCGTGCCCACGGCAGTGTCGCGGTCATACTGTTTTTCGACATCGGGGAGGTCTTCGTAGGGGACCAGGCAGGGATGCGTCTTGAGGACGTCGCTGCGCTCCGGGCCGTAAACCCAGCCCTGGGACAACCTTGATTGGGCCCACACCTCGTGCACGTTCTTGGCAATCTTCTCGACAAGCTGCTGCAAGTCGTCGGGCAGCGTGATGTCACTGCTGTCGGCCGGCTGAGGGATATATTCTTTTTGGGTTTTCATCGTTCAAAACACTTTAAAGTTTTTCGACAACATCGTTCTCGCCACACGGCATCGTGATGATGTCGTTGTAGAGGGGGAAGGGGGCTTTCACCTGATACTGCTTTTTTTGTTCGGCCAGCGGGACGACGAGTTTGACCTGTCCATCCTGGTCGGAACGTACCGACTGCCCTGCCACCTCGACCGTGGTGTTGGGGATGAAACTCTCGGTCACGGGATTCCAGAGGCCAAAGTGGACGTTGCCATAGACTGTGGGGTCACGATGGATGTTAAGGGTGACATCACGGGAAAGCAGCAATGTGGTGTCAAGTGGGAGAAAGTCGGCGCAGGCGAACGACACTTTCACCTCCTTGTCCAAGAAGCGATGCGGGATGTTGTTGAACACTCCATTCTGGCCTATCGCCTCGATAGTGTCGCTCTTGGATTCATTGTCGAGGGTCACTGTGACAACTGCGTTACTCAAGGGGGGCAACTGGTCGTTGTGGACCGACGCCTCGTTCAGGTTCACCCGGGCATCAAAAGGCTGGTTGGAAACCCATACCCAAGCCAACGCTGCCAAGACGGCTATGGCCGCTAAGGTCCATGCGATGATTCTCCTGATGAGTTGGCGTTTGTGGCGCTGCCAGATGGTATCGAACTCGACGCCCAGCAATTTGGAGACCAGCTGCACATAGGCGCGTTCCTTGTTGAGCCATGGCATGCGGTAAATCTTCTCGTGGATGTTAGCACCCAGGATCTCGGGCATGCCCAGCTTTTCGATGACGGGATGGAAGCACTCGGTGTCGGGGTCATCGCTGTGGGGGACACCATCGACAATGAAGTAATGAATATTGTCGGCTCGTCCCAAGCTGTGGAAATATTCGATTTCCTTGCCGACCCAATCGGATTTGGCCGAATTGGGTGAACCGATCACAATCAGGTTCCTTGATGCACGCAGGCGCTCCTTGAGCTCATCGTCCAGGCCGCCCGGCTGGATATCGGTGGGCGCAAAGAAGATCGGCTTGATTGGTTTTCTTGCCCAGCCACGCTCGGTGCACATGGTCGCCGGCATGCGGTAGTTCTCCAACTTGCGCTGGATGCGTTTGCCCCACTCAGTGTCCTTGCGGTTATAACTGATGAAGGCAAAATATTTGAACTCTTGTCCGTTGAACTGTTCGTTGTTCATTGATTCTCCTGTTCCTTCCATTGCTTGTATGCTTGATTGATTTGTTGTTTCTCTTCTTTCGTGATTGGTTTCACGCCGAAAGATATGCCCAGTTTGCTCTCGAAATGATGGCGCGAGATGACACCATCCTTCATCACGACGATATCCTTGGGTGACTTCCTCAACTCATCGGCCCTGGCGAACAACGAGACGTCGCTGTCCTGATTCCAGTCGGCGAACTCCAGCAGAACATACTCACCAGACATACCCTGTGCCGAAGCAGGATTGTCACCGCGGTTGACCGTGCCGATGAAGCAGTGGTCGGCGAGGAAACTCTTGAGTTTGCCTTTAGACAGGGCGAGCAGATATTGGTTCATGAGGATGTTCTTTTTCATGTTGGAGACCTCGGTACTACCCTCGCCCTTGAGGGGAGCCATGATGTCTAAGGCCTTCTGGTAGTAGTCGATAGCCTTGGCATAGTCGGCCAACTTGCCATAGGCGCTGGCCACGCTCTGGTAGGTTATCGCGATGGCAGGATGGCTATTGCCTTGAACCTGTTCACGAATGGCGGCACCCTTGAGCAGATATTGCAAAGACTGGTCGAACTCACCACGGCGATAGAGCAACGAACCCATTTTGTCATAGGAGTCAGCCAGACCCAGTTTGTCATCGCTGTGGGCGGTTTCTCGAGCAGAGAGTGCGCGCGAGTAAAAGTCCTGGGCATTGGCATAATCCTTTTGGGCAAGATAAATCGCACCCATGTTCTCCAAGGTGTTGATGGTAGACGGATGGTTGTCGCCCAGCGATTTCTTCTTCACCTGAAGTGACTTGCCATACCATTCCAGTGCCTTGCTGAAATCCCGTCGTTGCTCATAGACCATGCCGATGTTATTATAGCAGATTGCCACATCGGGATGCTCAACACCCAGCGTTTTCTCGGTGATGGCCAGCGAGCGTGTGAAGGAATCCAACGCCTTGTCGGCATCGGAGAGGCGTAAAGATGCCATACCGATATTGTTCAGCGTCGAAGCCACGTCGGGATGGTTCTCGCCCAAGGCTTGCTGACGAATGTCGAGCGCGCGGTTGAAGTACTCCAGCGCACGGGCATTGTCACCCTTGTCATTATAGACAGAGCCTATATTGCTATAGGACATGGCCAGATCGGGATGATCGGCATCAAGTACCTTCTCACGTATGGCCAATGCCTTGTTGAAATTCTCCATCGCTGCGTCAAGGTCACCCAGTGAGAAATCAATCGCTCCCAAATTATCGTATAAGGTGGCGGTGACAGGATGCTCAACGCCCAATAATTTTTCCTGAATGGCCAACGCTTTGAGGTAGTGCTCCCGCGCCTGAGAAAGATTACCCTGGGCATACATCAAACGACCGATGTTGTTGTGGGTCATGGCGGTCAACGCATTGTCATCACCCAGCGACTTGTCGCAGATGGCCAATGCTTTGCGGTAATAGTCGTTCGCCAAGTCAAATTTGCCCTGTTTGCGGCAAATCATACCAATGCTGTTATAGAGTTTTACCACCATCTCGGCATCAGGCCCCAATTGCTCGACAGCATGGACGAGCGCACGACTATAATAGTCCAACGCCATAGGATAATCGGCCAGGTAATCACCGGCAAAGTCACCAGCATCGCTCAGCCACGCCACATTGGTGGAATCCAGCCTCACGCGCTGTGCCAGGTAATAGGCCGCCGAGTCGTTGTTGTGTTCCAGTTTGAATTTCTCATAGAAGTGATAACAGTCCTGGGCGATATCGTCCTTGGATGCCTGGGTGCCGGCCTTGCTCTCATCAAGTCGCTGCTGGCGTTCGGCTATTTCGGCAGCCTCGGCCGCTTCGATGGCTTCGGCCTGGTGAACGGCGTTGATGCGGTCGTTGATGTCACCCTTTGAGCGCAGCAACGAGTCGGCCTCGGCGAGTCGTCCCTCAAGGATGCAGTCGCTGATGCGCGTGTTGAACTCGTCGAGCAGGTCGTAGTCGATCTGTGAATAGCGCTCGGCCATCTCGCTGATAAGCTTTTCGTTGGTCTCCTGCTCGGCATAGAGTTGCTGGAGTGCCTGCTGATACTGCTCGCGAGTGATTTTATTCTGTTCTTTCAGGTCTTCGATCTCGTCCTCACGCTGCTGCAGCTGCCGTTGCAGGGTGCGACGAATCTTGCGCTCTGACGCCAATTTGTCGTCGGTCTTCTGTTCGGGAGTCTCCATCACCAGGATGAGCGGGTTGGAGGAGTAGACATATTGCTTGGTGAGCATTTCGGGGTCGTTCAAGACATATCCCTGCTTTTTCACGCTCTGGATATAGAACTTGTTGGCAGGAATCGGGAACGAGAAGACACCGTTAGCCTGGGAGATCACAGCGTTGCGTCCCTTGACTTGTACCGTTGCGCCCGCGATGCGCTTTCCCGCGATGACAGTGCCGTCGCTGCCCTTGCGTCCCTTGGTCTTGACATAACCTTGCTGTGTCTGCGCTGTCGCACACAATGCCATCAGCAAGGTGACTGAAAGCCAAAATAACCTCTTCATATCTTTCATATCAGCCGTCCAGTTAAATTCCGTCATCAAATAATGCCTAGAGAGACATCCACGACATTGTAGTCATAGCTCTTGACCGGAGTCGTCAACTCGCTCCAAGGCTTGAGGCAACCATGCAACAGGCGCGCCTCATTCTTGTCGTTGAGGCCACCAAAGTCACGGTAACCCAAAATCTCATGGGATGCCATCCAACGCAAATGCTCGGTCTGCGCTATCACATCCAGCACCCTGGTCACTGCTGCATCGGGTTCATGTTCCTGCCATGAGTAGGTAATCTCATTCTCTTTCCTTGACAAGACATTTGCCGTCAACAATCGGTATTTCTGCTCGCCCAGCGCAACGCTTGCAAGCATCTGTTTGGTGAACTTGTGGAAACAGTTCTCGGTATTCTGACTCTGGACACGACGCAAGCGCATAATGCCTGATAGAGTCGGCGAAAATCCCTTATACTCCTCTGAAAGCTGCATCAAGTCCCTGTGCTCGCTCTCCCACTCGAGAGGCGCCATCGCCACTCGGCCTGATTTTGCACTGAGTGTAGATATTGACTGGTCATATTTCTCCTTGAAATGCTTAGCCTCGGTCTTGAGTCTGTCGCTCACGATGTAATCATAGGTGAAGGTGTCTTTCAGAGCACCGAACAGCGTGATGGGCTCATGGATGGCCTCAAGACTCTTGACGGTGCGCTGGTGAATGTTCCTCGACTCCTCATCACTGTTGGCTTGGGCGGCCCAAAGCCTATTGTAGTGCTCGGCAATCCTGAGCAAGTGGCCATCGTTGTCGTTGCGTACCCTGACAAGGATGCGGAAATGGTTCAGGCTCTCACGATAACGCACCGCCAGCCTGAAGATGCGCACTGCAAGCGAAACGTTGGCCACATCGTCATCAAGGGCGATGACCACATAATTGAGTTTGCCAATCATCCGCTCCAAATGGTCATAGAAGTCCACGCCAAGCACATCCATGTCATGGAGGGATATGGACGTGGGCGGGCGCTGATCATCCTGATTGTAAGACATGTGATGAGACACCGAAGGCGCATTGACGGCAAACAAGCCCGCCTTGTTCTTGATATCCTTGTCCACAATGTCGCAATGGAAGTCGGATTGCTCTACCCTATCGGAATCGCTGCCCGTCTTGACAAAAGCGCCGAACTCGTAGAGGAACCTGACGGTATCATAACCCACCTCACCAAAGCCGATGACGAGTGCGTTAAACGCCGAGGAGACTGTGGCGTCTTTCTCAATATCCACATAGCTGACAGGCTGCAGTTCGACCTGCTGTTTCAACATCTCCACACTGATGTGGGAGGCATCAACAACCTTCACCACGATGTTATCGTGCAACTGCTCATCCTCAATCACGCGATGCACACTGTTGTAGCGCGCCTGGCAATAGAGGAAGACCTTTATCCCCTCGTCGGCGACAGCATTGATCGTCATATCCCTCTTGAGATTGCCCACAGCCTGGATATTGTCGTTGGAATCGTCGGAAAGGAAGAACAGATGCACCTTGCCTTGGGTTTTATTACGGATGATTCTTGCCAGTTGCTTGAGGCTGATGTGCTTTCTCAAGATGTCTGGATGGGATGGATGAACTGGACGTTCTGGACTATCTGGATTATTTGGACGGGGGGATTCAGTGATTTCATTCAGATCCAGATGGGCTAAATCGGAATAGGTGCTGGTCGTCAGGCAATTAAGGTTCTGCAAGCGTTCCAAGTCCTTGTTTTTCAAAGACAGGAAATTGAAGAGGCGCTCCATGCCGTTTTTTCCACTTGTCTCTTCAGCGTCGTGGTTGGTCCTCACAACGATGATCCTGTATTTCTTGCGATCATCAAAATGCTCATTGATGCTTTGCGCCAACGAAAAGGAAGCGTCATTCATACCCCAAAAAACGAATGTCTCCTTTTTGCGGCAGAAGATATAGGCTTCGAGCATCATCTTGAATCCGGCGATGATGTTGAACCCGAAATGCTTAACCACGAATACCAGAGTGATGAACGCTGCTGCAAAATGAACGATTGAGAAGCATGCCATGAAAACCATATTATCGTGAAACTGATCATGGATTGCAGCGACATCACTATCGAGAAGGAACATCTCGAAGGCATGAATGACTGCCATCGGGGCATTGGCCAACAAAGAAGATGCGCTGTGGCCGATATACATTCCCACGTCATAGACCACAAAGCCAGCCAACCACACAATCACGAATGCCCATGTGAGGAACTTCCCCGACATCAGCCACCGTACCAGCTTGCCAAATTTATTCAGCAACGAAGATCCGACCAGCATCAACAAGGCTGCTATCAGGCCTAACAGACTGCCGAAGCTTGCCAAGGTGATCAAGACATCGGTCGCAACATGCTCATGCGGCTCAATTTTTGGGAGCAAATCGCACAAATCATATAAAATCAATGACAGAAAGTTCATCATGAGGTCTGACAAGTCATTAGAAAAGATTCAAGACATATATTAAAACGCAAATATAATCCAAAAAACGCAAATCACCGCAAGTTTCCTAAAAAAAACGCCAATTAGTATAGTTAGCCAGGGGGGTATGGGGGGACACGACCGCACCTCTCGCGAGGTGCGACACTTTGGGATCCCTTAACACACAGTGGAGCGCACGGCTATTGCCGCACGCTCCACAATGTGTTAACAACATCGGCACCGTTACACGGTGCCCCCAAATCAGGGGAGGGCTGATGCGAAGTGGGATGTCAGGGGGTTGAGGGGAAGGAGATGAGCCAGTAGGCGTTTTCCTTGAGTTTGTTCATCAGCGCAGGTTCCAATGAGGGGTGAGATTCAATCCATGATTTGACGAGTTGCCGTGCCTCGTCGCTGGAGTGTCCGTCGAGCAGGCTGGAGAGCCAGTAACCGGGGAAGAAGATGTCACCGGTGCGTTGAATCTCCTCCAAGACGTCAAGCCCAGGCAGGATATAGCGGTTGCTGTAAGGCTCCCGTGAGGGATCATTGAGCAGAGCGAGCATCGTGCGAGCCCAAGGCTCCACACGGCGATTCTCGACCTTAAGCAACTCGTTGAACAAGCGTTGCTGAACATCAGGGTCAGGGTTGCATGCCCGTGAGACGAAATCAAATTGGCGACGCTCGTCATCGGTCGAAAGACGGTCGCGCTGCACAGCGAGAATCGTCTGCCATTCACCAGGACGCATGATTGCGAGATGCCATGCCAACCGCATGTAGTCGCGATTGTTGAAAAACGAGGCACTCTTCAGTTCCCAAACGGTATACAGCCTGTCCAGGACATCGGGCGAGACGGCTTTTAGCGACAGTTGTCGCAAGAGTGTTTGGCGCACCGACATCAAGCTGTGGTTTTGCGCCATGTCCATCAATTGCTGCTCGGCCAGCGTGCGGTCCTGCACATCAAGACGAGTTGTGAGTGTGCCTAAAAAGCTGCACAAGGTGGAGGCGATGAGGTCATCGGTCTCGCGTTCAAGCCCCGTGAAGAATGAACCAAACAAGGTCTTGGCATCAATGGTGCCCATGTGAAAATTCTCATTCAACGTGAGCACTGCAGAATAGCGTTCCAGTTTATCTTTGCCGTACCAAGAACCAAGCAGGTAGGACCCTAGCCGTTCATCGATGAGGAAACGGCCGTAGCCCTCGCCATGAGCGTTCACGACGGGATTGGAGCGAGGGGGAATCTTCACCGTGGCACGGTTGTCCATGTTCTTGAGCTCACAACTGCTGCCATAGGGCCAAAAGACGATGTCAAAAGCCTGTTTCCATGTCAAGTCACGTCCCCACGGGTCTTGCTGAAGAATTTGCATGTCACCGTCGCCAGTCATGTCACACCTGTAAACAGGCATACCTTTCTGCTTGACCCACACATCGCTGAAAGACAGCGCACTGTGCTCGGGGGCAAACTTGTCGAGTTCGGCAATCAGGTCGTCCCAAGAGGCGTTGCTGTAGGCATAGCGTTGCAGATAGCTGCGCAGGCCTTGCTGCAATGCCTCGGCGCCTTTTTCCTGTTCCAGTTTGCGCATGACGATGGGCGCCTTGTGATAGATGATGTTGCCGTAGAGCAGTCCTGCCTTGTTGAGATTGTCCAGCGGCTGCTGGATGGGATGCGTGCCCAAGGTGCGGTCGGTGCTCATTGCAACAGGATAATGGGTCTTGATAAAAGCCAGGTCGTGGTTCACATCGGGGAACTGCTCACGCGAAATCTTGTCGGCCATGAAGTTGGCATAGACCTCCTTGGTCCAGACATCATCAAACCAACGCATCGTGACCAGGTCGCCAAACCACATGTGTGAGGTCTCATGCGCAATCAAATTGAGGCGCGTCAACTCCTCGTCGGGCGTGGGATCGGGTCCCAGGAAAATTTCCCAGTCGGTGAACTGGATGCAACCAGGATGCTCCATTCCGCCGAACTGATAGCCGGGGAGGATGACAAAGTCGTATTTCTCGAACGGGTAAGCGATGCCCGTGTAATCCTCCATCCAGCGCAACGAGAGCGCCACATGGTCGAAGACCACCGGGAGTTGAGCGACCTTGAGCGGATCGGTCTCACGGAACAGCGCCGTGAACTCACGACCGTCGCGTGCGGCAGTCTGCACCTGAAACAATCCCGCAGTGAACGAGAACAGATAGGTGGGAATGGGTTTACTCGTCCCGTTGCTGATGCTCACCCATCCGTCAGGAATGTTCAGAGTCAAGTCAAAGACCGCCTTGAGATCGGGTTGGTCGAAGCATGGGAAAGCGCTGCGGGCATGGTCGGGGACGAAGAGTGTGTAGAGGTAATCATCGTGACGGTTGAGCGCCTTGTCGCCGCTGCATCCGCTGATGGTGACGCTGTTCTCGCCATGTTGCAGACAAGTTTTGGGGACGATGATGTGTTCCTCTTTCAAGCATGTCTCTACCCTATTGCCATTAATCATGATGAAGTCCTGCAACTGATCGGGCGTTGCCTGAAAATCAATTTGCAAATCTTCGTCGCCATCCCAGAAAAACGTGATGGTCTCATTAAACGCCACTGGCTGCGAAACTTCACGCGGAACCGTAAAAGTCAACCGATAGCGCACATCGGAGATGTGAGCAGCACGGTATTGTGCCAACTCGAGCGAGACACCATTCTGCAATGTCACGGCGCCTGTCACGAGAGTGGAGATGAGGCAGGAGATCAGTAGCACTCTTTTCATGTTAGGAGTTAGGAGTTAGAAGTTAGAAGTGGTGAGGGCGTAGTTGTCCTTAATGAGGGTGGTGAAGCGGCAGTCTGCGGTGTGGAGAAGCATATTTTTCACATCGGGGATTTGGGCTTCGCCCTTCATCTTGTACAGGCTTTCCTTCATCGTCCAAAGGCGGGTGAATTCCACAGCCGGATTGGCCGAAGACAAGATGCGAAGCATCTCATCGTCATTCATCACATGCCTTGCCAATTCCTCGTCGTAATGGTCAAAGGTCTCGACGTCGATGCCGACAGGGCTGTCGCTGACGGCGCAAGCCACTGCCGAATGGCAGTGGCTCATGCTGAAGTGTATGGTGTAGAGTGAATGATGCACAAGGGAGGGCTTACCGTTGGGGGCACAGGAGAAACGAGGCAATTCAGTGATGCCGTATTCCTGTCGTAAAGCCCGGTGCAGCAAGCGATAGGCCGCCACACAAAGGCGCTGGTCCAGTTCCCGGCGGTAGCGGAGCGCATACTCGCGTCGCTCGGGGCTCACCTCGTCCAAAGCCTCTTGCAGATCAAAATCCCATATATTCTCGTCGATGTAGATCACTTCTTGAGTTCAAACTTGATGTGACGGGCCTTGTGCAACGCGAAGATGACCACAGCCTCGATCATGTAGGCAATGAGGTAGCTGTACCACATGTGCTGTGGCAAGTACTTGGCCATGATCCACAAAATGGGAATGACTGTGAGCGACAAAGCAAACGAGATAAACAACGCCATGCTGTGCTGATTATAGAGTTTATAGATAATCATCAGCACATAGATGTAGCAGAAGGGAATGAAGCTCAAGGCAAAAATCCTGAGTGCACGGTTACACTCAACGGTCGATGCGGCATCCTCGGCGCCAAACAGGATGGTGATCACCTGAGGCCATATCAAGACCAGCAGGCAGGTGATTCCCATTGCCGTGGTAATGAAGCGCAGAGACTTGCGGATGACAAAGGTGAATGCCTCATTGTTGCCTGTACCCGCTTGGATGGCACCCAGCGATTGCAGCGTGCGGCATGTTCCAGCAACAAACAGGTTATAGATCTGCAGCAGGTTCATGCAGACCGAGAATGCAAAAATACCTGTTCGTCCCAGTGTGGAGAGCACAGTGGTATTGGCCGTGAGCAACCGCTGCTCGTCCAAGGATCGGTCCAGTTCATAGATGTAGGGCAGGTTATAGAAAACCTCACCGTTGTGGTTTACACTCTCAACATAAATCCCGTATTGTGAACGAGATAGCAGTGTTGAAGATTTCATAATTCTGGAAATATCGGGGTTCTTATTTGGTTACAGTTACCATTTGGTAGAAAAGATGCGCGGGTTGACGCTTAGCGTAATCCATCCCCATCGCATGTTGGTTTTTGTACTGGAACGTTTCAGTCGTTCCATTGTCTCGCTCCCCCACATGAATGAGGCACCAGCAGCCACACTCACGTCATGGCTAATGGCATATCCTGCCTGAAATTCAATCATATGACCGAGGGTTTTCTTCATATCCTCGAGATCGGTTGCCGTGGCAAAGTAGTGGTAACTAGCATTGAGAAGCAAATTCTTTACTGGGCTATAGGCTGACCCTATATAGGCATTCTGGAGTCCAGGAGTGAATCCATCGTGATAGGCACTCACATAGAAAAAGTCCATTGCACCGTAGAACTTGTGGTGTGAGCCATAGACCGTGTTGAAACCCTTGATGACGTCATGGTGCACCATGCCCACATTGTGTCCTGTGGGTACAGCAAAATACTTGTCACCACTCAAGTAGTCATAGCCAACCGTGACATTGAATTTTGGAGAGGGCATATAGGTGAGTTTAGAACTCATCATCCATGCTTGGATTTTGATGCCGTGCTCGTTTTTGCCGAACTGATTATAATAGGACGCCTCGGCATTCCAGTGGTCGGGCCGGAACGACAAATAGGCACCCGCCAGATGCTGGAACCATGTTTTTTCGAGTAACCCTTCCACAGCACACTGCATGCCGACGTTCATAAACAGCAAGGAAGCCCCTAACGGCAATCGCGGCAGGTCATAGTGATACCACAAAGTGTGCATGGTCTTGTAGGGTTGTGCACCATTCACATAGACGGAGCCACCTGAATTTATTACGTTGGCATTCTGGTTATAGGCCAGGATGAGGTGAGCCTTGTGGCCGTGGCCCTCATATCCCAAGCGCAAAATGTCATGGGACGAAGAAGCCATTGCCCAATCATCAGAGCCGATGATGCGCTCATCGTCATAGTTGAGCGCCACGCGTCCCACTTGGGCAAACAAGCCCGAACGAGTGGTCATCTTGGCCCATGTCTCGTACAAGTTTAAGGCACTTCCACCCTCTTGCCCCCACACAGCTGAATGCTGTGGAGTGACACGCATTTCGAGCCAGTCTCGCTTGAAATTAATCGGCAGTCGAGTGCGGCTGAGCACGAAATTGGAAGTCGGCACTTTGTCAGGTTCCACAATCTCATGGTCATCGTCCTCAATGACGGGTACTGCCGGCAGTCCTCCATACCGAGCCTCGCCACGTCCTAAAAACCGCAAGTCCACCGTCAGCTGGTTAGTCTGAACGGGAATCGAGTCACTGTCGGGCTGTGCTGTTGCCAGTAATGCAGGAATGGCGAGTGCTGCAAGCAGCCATCGCCTAAAACTGATATTTTTCATAATCACGTTTTTTACTCAAACTCAAAGAGGTTGATGAATCCCGTGATTTTGAACACGTTTTTGATATCATCGTTGACATTGCGCAGGATGACGCGTTTTCCTTTAGCCTTGGTCTTCTTGAGCACGTCGAGCAGGATGCGCAAACCGCTGGAAGCGATATACTCAAGTTCCTGGCACTCTATCACGATGTCTTTCACCACCTCCTCGGCAGTGACAGGCTTCAAAATCTGCTCGGTTTCGATGGCTGCTGCAGTATCAAGCGAGCCAACCATGGTGACGATAATGTTCTCGTCAAGTTCTTGGATTGTAGTTTTCATTGTAGTTTATCTTCAATTTTCATTCTTTGTTAACATTTTCTTCATTGTGAGCACGTTCTTGCCGTCGGCGCGCTCATAGTTTATGGAGTCCATGAGCTGCTGGACCAGCAGTATGCCCAGTCCGCCGATTGGGCGTTCCTCGGCACTGAGGGTGGTGTCGGCGGTACCTCTCAAGGTGGGATCAAAAGCCTTGCCCTGATCGGAGATGATGAACTTGAGGCTCTGTTCAGTCGCCCTTGCCTGCACATGAATATCTCCAGTGGTACCCAAAGGATAGGCATAGCTCATCACGTTGACCACCGCCTCCTCGACGGCCAACATGAGCTGTGACGTGAGAGATGAGTCAAGGTTTAACCGGTTGGTCACATTTTTTACAAAATCATTCAATTCGGGTACCCGCTGGACATCGTTGGTCAAATTGAGCGTTTTGTCCAGCACAGTTTTCTCATCAGGGCGGTGATAGTGGATGGCTAGCATCGTCAAGTCATCGCTCTGTTGAGCACCAGCTGCAAACAGTATCGCCTGCTCGTGCAAAGCATCCATCAGCAGAGCTGGAGCGGTGCGCCCCTGCTCCAAGCATCTGGTGGTGGTGTCGATGATGCGCTGCAGTCCAAACTGCTGGTGCTGCATGTTCATCGCCTCGGTCAAGCCGTCGGTGTAGAGCAGCAATGTCGCCTCGGCGGGCAGCTGGATTTCCTGTTGAACATAAATGAAGTCCCCAAAGAGTCCGACCGGCAGGTTGGCATTCACAGACAGCGTCTTCACGCCTTGGTCAATCAACAATGGCGCATCATGACCTGCATTGCAATAGCGCAGACGTCCAGTGGGCAAGTCAAGCACACCGATGAACATCGTGACGAACATGTTGGTCTCGTTTCCTTGGCACGAAGTCTCGTTAATCGCCTGAATCATTCTCTTGGGACTGCTCTCGTGCAAAGCCAACGAGCGGAAGAGAGAATGGACAACGGCCATTACCAATGATGACGGCACACCCTTGCCGCTGACATCACCGATGCAGAAGTAGAGTTTCTCGTCACGGATGATGTAGTCGAACAGGTCTCCGCCCACCTCGAGTGCGGTAATGAGTTTGCCGCAGACATCAACATCATCACGCAAGATGCTGTCGCTAGGAATCATCTCGGACTGGATATTCTGTGCGATGCGCAACTCACTGTCGACGCGTTCCTTGTTCAATTTGGACTTGTGCAGGCGTTGCACATTGCGGTTGAAACGGTACAGGATAAATCCCAGCAGGGATAGTGCACCCAGCATCAGCAACATGAAATTGCGGCGCAAGATCTTGAGTTTGCTGAACACCTCGTTGTCATAGCACACCATCACAACCTGCCAATGAGGTTTCCCTCTCATGAAAGCGTAGTAGGCATATCCCTTGCCGATGTCCTTGTTCTCGAACGTGATGATCTTGCTGTGGCCGGTGCTACTCAACCGACGCTCGCAAGTGCTGTCGTTAATCATTCGGACCACTGTAGCGACATCGCCTTGCTGCTTGTGAGTCGAATCGGGCTGCGAGATGAGTCGCCCATCCTCGGTGAGCAGGAGGAAGAAGGTCGAAGGATCATTGTGGCTGGTATTCAAAGTGTCAATGATACCCTGGGTGGACAAGTCAACGCCAAACACGCCCGCAATATTGCCGGTGTTGTCGGTGAGTGGCGTAGCATAGGTGACAACCTGTGTTCCACTGCCGACAGCGTCCAGGTAGGGGTCGGTCCACCGCGAAATGGAATCCACAACAGCCTTGCGATAGAATTCACGTTGGGTATAATCATGATGAACGCCCGCCAACTGCTCGGTAACCACAGTGTCTCCACGGCGGATGGCGGCCTGCTCGTACAACTCACCTTGATGATGGTTATAGCCAGGTACACAGGCCACAAAACCGCTCATCAGATCAGAGTTGGTGGAGACCAGACGCCCGAGAATTTGATAGACAGCTTCAGGACGGTTGAGTTGTCGCTGAATTGGCCACAAATAGTTGTTCAGCATCTTCTCGTTAGACTTGAGCATACCCCTCACGCGAACCGATTTGAGTGTCATCTCACTCTCGGCTCGGTAGTCTAGCTCAGTCTCCATGAGGCGATGGGTGTATCGGTATTGAGCCAGCGAGATGGCCTCGATGAGTGCGCCAGCAAGGAGAATCACTCCCACAGCCGAAAAGGCCCTCCAAGAGTGACGCACCATGCACTTAAATCGATCTATCATCTGCTTGACGGTCATACCATGAGTTTTTACATGAAAATGCAGTAAATTAGCCAATTATACATTGGCAATGCAAAGATAATTGATTTATATTTAATAAGGTGGCAAAAGGGGAATAAAATAGCTCTTGATGTGACAATGGGAGGAGAGAGGAGAGAGGAGGGAGGAGAGAAGAGTTAAAAGGGAGAGAACGGAGGATATGGAGGAAACGGGTGAGTTTTTTGATGACGATTAGCCCCCAGTGAAGAGGCTGGTTCACTAGGGGCTAGGTCATGGTGATGGGATTCTGTTACATGCTCTCGTTGAGAATTTGTGTGATGTCCTCGGGCTTGAGATCCATGTATCCTGCGGGATAGACGATGGTGCCCTTGGTAATGCCGGGAATCATGTCGGCAGTTGCACCCAACTCGCTGATGGTGAGCGGAAGGCCAATCTCGAGCATCCAATTCTTGAGGGCTTCGAGTCCTGCTGCAGCGGCCTGCTCGTCGGTCATGCCGGTGGTGTCAATGTTCCAAACGTTCTTGGCAAAGCGCACGAACTTGGGCAAGCCCGGAATCATGGCCCGTTTATAGTAGGCCATCGAGACGGCAGCCAAGCAATAGCCGTGAGGAGCGTGAGTCCAAGCGCCCACCGAATGACCAATCATGTGAACCATCCAGTCCTCGCGTTTGCCCAAGCCGATGAGGGTGTTGAGCGCCCAGGTTGCGGTCCACATGATGTTGGAACGGGCTTCGTAGTCCTGAGGATCCTTCACTGCCTTGCGCGAAGCGACGATGAGTCCGCGCATCAGGCCCTCGGAGATATAGTCGCTGGTGTTGTCGTCGAAGTCGGAGAAATACTGCTCAAAGATGTGGTTCATGATGTCATAGATACCTGCCTTCATCTGCTCAACGGGCACGGTCATCGTGAAACGTGGGTTGAGGATGGAGAACTTGGGCATCAGGCGGTCGTCAAAGACATGTCCCACCTTGAAAGTGTTGGCAGCATCGGTGATCACGGTGCCGGCGTTCATCTCGGAACCTGTTCCTGCCATTGTGAGGATGCAACCCACGGGAATGATGGGTTGGTCGGCATCGGGCTGGTGTCCTTGGAGCCAGAAACGCTCCCAGCAGTCACCGTCATAGAATACCGAGGCTGCGACACCCTTGGAGTAGTCGCAGACGCTGCCACCACCCAGGGCCAATATCAGGTCAACCTTGTTGTCGCGGGCAATCTGAATGCCCTCGCGCAGTTTCTCCAACGTGGGATTGCTCATCACGCCGGGATTCTCGACCACGGTCTTGCCGGCTTGCTTCAAGATGGCCAATACCTGGTCATAGATGCCGTTGCGCTTAACGCTGCCACTGCCGTAGTTGAGCAACACCACGGGACCATAGTTCTTTAACTCGTCAATCAGGTAGTTTAATGAGTCCTCACCAAAATAAAGTTTAGTGGGATTGTGATAAGAAAAAATGCCTTGCATAATTAGATTGCTTTAATAAAATTATCGTGTGCAAAGTTACACTTTTTTGCGGAAAAAAGCAAAACAGGGAGAACAACCGCACCTCTCACGAGGTGCGTGCCAGTAGTTGACTGCTGCCTGGCATGACTATACCACAGGAGAAGCATCTTATACAGGATGGAGGATACGGAGGGGTGGATGCTATTTGATTGGCAATGATTTTTATTAACCGCCTTGCAGGAGGGAAATTGGACATCGTTTTTAAAATCAACAGCGGTGGAGGGTTGATGCTCCACCGCTGTCTTATTAATTAGATAATGTATCCCTGAGGGGTTTACTCGGCCTCAACTGCTGCCTGTGCGGCTGCGAGACGTGCGATGGGCACGCGGTAGGGCGAGCAGGAAACGTAGTTGAGTTTGAGCTTGTTGCAGAACTTCACGCTCTTGGGCTCACCACCGTGCTCTCCGCAGATGCCGACGTTGAGGTCGGGATTAGCGGCGCGACCCTTGCGGGTTGCCATCTCGACGAGCTGACCAACACCTTCCTGGTCGAGTACCTGGAACGGATCCTCCTTGAGGATGCCCAAGTTCTTGTAGATGGCGAGGAACTTGCCTGCGTCATCACGCGA
>JAEEGL010787288.1_pt1 | contig 36580 bp, 13 predicted proteins | sample 9134231 | NCBI WGS metagenome assembly JAEEGL01 (sample SAMN16246548, study PRJNA631951) | gut metagenome | biome: gut microbiome; feature: rumen; material: fiber-attached | host: Bos | place: Iran: Karaj | collected 2018-10 | reverse complement strand
TGACCGCCAAAAATCTTAACGCCTAAGCGTTTGCTTTCGGATTCACGACCGTTGCTGGAACTACCAACACCTTTTTTGTGTGCCATATTGTTTCTTGTTTTTAACGGTTAGACATTAGTTGATGCTGTCAATCTTGATCTGGGTCAAGTAGTCGCGGTGACCGTTCATCTTCTGATAGCCTTTGCGACGGATTTTCTTGAACACCAAAACTTTATCGCCCTTGAGATGGCGGATGACAGTGGCCTTGACGTTTGCGCCTGCAATGTAAGGTTTGCCAACCTCGATTTTGCCATCATTGTCTTTAAGCATCACGGTGTCAAAAGAGACTTCGCTACCCTCGTCGTTGTGGAGGCGGTTGACGAAGATCTTCTGATCTTGGGCGACCTTGAATTGCTTGCCTGCGATTTCTACGATTGCGTACATTTTCTTTTATTTGTTTGTTTTTTAATTGTTTCCAACGGTTTGTAGGCTCTTTTTACCCCACAAATCGGATTGCAAAGATACGAACATTTTTTTAACTGGCAAAAATATTTTTCTTTTTTTCGTCTTTTCCCTTCTCTGCACCCCCTCCGTATCCGGTCCGACTCCTCTCCGACAAAAAACCGTTAAACAATCGTAGAACAGTCGGAGCGACTACGGAGCGGGTACGGGGCGGGTACGTGGAAGCTTGGATGGCATAGGTATGGGGATATCCGGGGTGTTGAATTGGAGCAGGGTGTCGGTCATGAAGGTATGGCTCCACTTGGCGCTGCCGGCAAAGATGCCCACGGCTCCCGTGACGTTGCTGTAGGCCTGCGACTGCTCGGCGAAGTAGGAGCCTATGCTGTTGGCACGCGCGACGCTGATGAGGTATTTCATGCGGGCCGGCGTGATGCTTTCCAAGGTGATGGTGTACCAGTGCTTGAAGTCCTGTGTGTCGTTGACCACCTCGTTGGTGTCTTTGTAGATGGGTATGAAGAGGTTGATGGGGTAGTCTGTGCGGCCGTCAATCTGGCGGTCGGTGAACATGAGGCTTGAGTAGAGGTAGCCGCCGAGGGGCAGGTTGGGCGACACGTCGTTGGAGGTTATGTCGTTGTTATCGTTGAGTATGAAGTAGGTGTGGCTGGTGGTGTCGATGGTGCGGTAGCGTTGGCTGTACACTTCGTGGCGCATGCCGCTGTCGCGCACGGTGACGGTGAGCTGGTAGTATTCGTCGAAGCCGGCGTTGTCGCTGAGCTGCGGTATGGCGGTGATGAAGTTGAATGTCGGGCTGGCCCAGGCAACGAGGAAGTTAAGCTTCACCTTGGGCACCGGCGGCACATAGGTCTCGGCGGTGACCTCGCCCTTGGGGGTGCTGATGACGGCCCTCAGCTGGTCGCCGGAGCGCAGCGTGTCGGGGAAGAAGTAGTTGCAGCGCCCCACGCTGTCGGGGTAGAGGGGCACGCCGTTGCGCCACAGGGTGACGGTGGCGCCGGCCACGGGGTGGGTGGCTACGGTGTCGAGGAAGAAGGCCGTGCTGCTGAAGTTGAGGAAAGCACGCTTGCCTGCCTGTGGCACACCGTTGAGCACCATCAGCCCGTTGCCGTCGCTGTCGTCGATGTCAAGCACCTTCTCGCACCCGCCGAGCAGCAGCGCCGCAGCTATCATGATGATGGTGTATGTCGTATGTTTCATTTGTCTTTTCTCCTTATCTTCTTATCTCCTTATCTCCTTATCTTCTTATCTCCTTATCTCCTTATCTTCTTTTCTCCTTATCTTCTTATCTTCTTATCTCCTTATCTTCTTATCTCCTTATCTTCTTATCTTCTTATCTTCTTATCTCCTTATCTTCTTATCTCCTTGCTACTAAAAATACAACGTATACGCAGCCGACGGTATGATGGGGAAGAGCGATAGCTGCACGAGGGCCGTGGGGTAGCCGTGGTAGGTGTAGTCGGCGCTGCGGTATATCATGTATGGGTTCTGGCGGTTGTAGACGTTGTAGATGCTCACGCTGATGGTGCGGTGCGGCGCGGCGATGCGGCCCCAGGGCTTGAACTGGCGGTGGAAGTTGACGCCGAGGTCAAGCCTGTGGTAGTTGGGCAGGCGGTAGTTGTTGCGCCCGTCTATGTACGAGATTTGCGGGTACTGTCGTGTGCTGCGGTCGTAGTCGTCGGGGTCGTCGCTGGCCACGGGATAGCGCTTGGTGGCCAGTGTTGCGGTGTTGCCGGTCGAGAAGACCCACGTGACGCTGGCGTCGATGGTGGTGCTTATCTTGTAGCTGAGCACTATCGACAGGTCGTGGCGCCTGTCGTACTTTGCGGGGAACTCTTTGCCGCCGTTGAGCCTCTGCCCCTCGCGGTCGAAGTGGCGCATGGTGCGGCTCCAGGTATAGGCCACCCAGCCTGTGAGCTTGCCGAAGTCGCGCTGCGCCATCACCTCTATGCCGTAGCTGTAGCCTTCGCCGGCAACCACGAGGCTCTCCCAGTCCTCGCTGCTGCCGAAGAAGGTTGCGCCGTCTTTGTACTCTATCAGGTTGTTCATCTTCTTGTAGTAGGCCTCTAACGAGAAGTCGGCTATGGCCCCGAGGCTGTAGAACACACCCGCGGCCACCTGGTGGCTCTCCATGGGCTTCACCTTGGCGGTGACGGGCACCCACAGGTCTGTGGGCATGCTGATGCCCGTGGTGGAGAGCAGGTGCACATATTGTTTCATCCAGGCGTAGCCTGCCTTGATGGAGAAGCCTTCGGCCAGCATTACGCGGCCGCTGACGCGCGGCTGCAGCGACGGGTAGAAGACGTCGTCGACCTGGAAGCCGCTGGCATGAAGGCCTATGTTGAGCTTCACGACGTCGCTCACCGCCCAGTCATCCTCCACATAGGCCACCATCTCGTTGGCCATCACCTTGGCGCTGGCTATGCTGCTGTCCATCCTGAAGGCTCCGTTCATCTGTATCGAGTCGTAGTAGTCGACGCTGGCGTTGGCCACCTCGGGGCTGAACCAGTGGCGTGTCAGCGAGGCACCGTACTTGATGGCGTGCGACGGATGCGGCGAGTAGTCGAAGTCGAGCCTGGCCGTGAGGTCTTGTATGCCCGAGCGGTAGTCGCCTGTGATGGTCGATGGGCTGCCGCCTTCGCTTACGGCGCTCTTCTCGATGCTGCCTATCATCTCGTTGTCATACTGCGTGTATGATATCTGCGCGTTGAAGAAGGTCTTTGGGGTGAGCTCGTAGTTCCACCGCAGGGCTCCAACAAGGTTGCCCCACTGGTTCCCCATGCCCATGCGCATGTCTTCGTTGAGCGAGGTGACGGTGTTTATCTTGCCGTGCACTTTGTCCTTGCCCCAGTAGAAACTGCCGTAGAGGCGCGATCGGTCGCTGAACTTGTGCGTCACTTTGGCGTTGAGGTCGTAGAAGTAGTATCCGGCGTCTATCTTGGCGTTGTCGGCCTCGGTGCTGCCGGAGCTTTCCTTGGTGGCGTTGTTGATGGCCATGATGGTGGGTATCATGATGAGCTCGGCGTAGGTGCGGCGCGCTGATAAGCAGAAGGTGGTCTTCTCTTTGACGATAGGCCCCTCGAGGTTTATCTTGGCCGAGATAAGGCCTATTGAGGCGTTGCCGTGCAGCTCCTGGTCGTTGCCGTTGTTCTGCGTGATGTCCACCACCGAGCTCAGTCTGCCGCCGAATCGGGCGGGGAAGGAGCCTTTGTAGAGGGTGACGTTCTTGATGGCGTCGGTGTTGAAGGCCGAAAAGAAACCGCCGAGGTGGCTCACGTTGTACAGCGGCACGCCGTCGAGCAGGAAGAGGTTCTCGTCCGGACCGCCGCCACGCACATACATGCCGCTGTTGCCCTCGCTGCCGCTCTGCACGCCGGGCATCAGCTGCAGCGCCTTGATGATGTCGGCCTCGCCGAACATCACGGGCACCGACTTGATCTTCTCAACGGTCATCTCCGTGGCGCTCATCTGCGACGAGCGGCTGTCGCCAACACGTTCGGCGGTGATGGTCACCTCGTCGAGCTGCAGGCTCGGCACCAGGCGCACGTTGAGCTGCCGGTTGCGGTCGTGCGTGAAGGCAAAGTACTGGGGCTCGTAGCCCACGTACTGCACCTTGAGCTCCACCTCGCCGCGCGGCAGCGTCAGCGAGAAGCGTCCGTAGGGGTTCGTCACCGTGCCCTTGCCGCTGTGCTGGTCCACCACTGTGGCCCCGATGAGCGTCTCGCCGCTGCGCGAGTCCACCACCGTTCCGCTGATGGTGTGGCTCTGTCCCCATGCCATCACCGGCAGCAGCAACAGCAGAACAACGATAATCCTTTTTATTATACTGTATGTCATAATTCCTCTATCTCATCTCCAGCAATTCACTCACCGTCAATCCTATCACCGGGTGGCGGTATTCCGGCATTATCTCCGCCAGTGGTTCAAGCACGAACCGGCGCAGGTGCATACGGGGGTGGGGGATGGTCAGCTCCGCGGTCTCTATCACCTCGTCGTTGTAGAATATCAGGTCAATGTCCATCGGGCGGCTGCTATACAGCTTGCTGTCTGCTTTGCGCACCCTCCCCAGCTCGGCCTCTATGGCCAGCGCCTCGCGCAGCACCTCATGTGCTGTCAGACTGGTCTCAACCAACAGGCCGCGGTTGAGGAAGTTCTGCTGTGGGGAGTCGAACTCTCCCCAGGGTTCCGTCTCATAGACCCTTGAAGCGGCAACGACCGAACCGATACGTTGCCGTATCAGTTCGGTCGCCTGTGCAATCAAGGCGTTCCTGTCGCCTTGGTTGCCGCCGATTAGTAGTGCTACATTATTCATTAGGAGATAAGGAGGTAAGGAGATAAGGAGATAAGACAAATGCATTATACATTTAATCCTCCCATCTCTTTTTGGTTGCCATCGTATTAATATAGGCGTTCAATACTCTGCTTGTTTCCTCTATCTCCTCTATCAACTGATTTGCCGTATCTGCTGTAATATAGCTAAAATCATTAGCAAGGTAAATAAAGCAACGGCACTCTTCAAGACTCCCTTGAGAGTAGTTGAAAAACCTTATTTTATCATCTTGACCTAACCTTTTGTATCCCTCGGCGATATTTGCTGCTATGGACACGGCTGCTCGTTGGAACTGGCTTACCAGACCAAACTTCTCTTCATCTGGGAAAGCCTTTGTCACACGATACACATGGTTGATGAACACCCTTGCTTTCTGCCATGCAATAATATCTTCAAACCGATTTGTCATAAGATTAGGTATTGTCTTATCTCCTTACCTCCTGTCTCCTTATCTCCTTCAATCACCCGCAATGTATGAAGCTCTCCACGAGCTCGAGGGTCTTCTTAGGGTCGTGTCCTATTTCAGCGCGCAGCGTGCGGTCGTTGAAGGCGCGGAGCTCCTTGATGATGCCGTCGATGAGCTGCGGGGCGAAGATGCCGTCCTGCTCATACACCGCACGGTCTTTCTCCAGCAGGTCGGCGCTGGCGGCGCAGCTGTCGGGCAGCACGTCGAGTTTCGCCAGCACGTCCTCATGCTCGAAGATGTTGACGCTCACATAGCGGTCCTTGGCATACTGCACGGCGTCCTGCATCTCGAAGCCGTGACGTGCCGCCACTGCCATGCCGGCGAGCAGCAGGTACACGTTGGCCGAGCCGTCGGGCGTGCGCAGCTCGATGGTCTGTTTGCGGCTGAAGTCCACCTTGTCTTTCGCCTCCAGCGGGTTGGCATGGGCCATCATGTTGCCGGCACTCTTGTTCCAGCCCAGCGGCACGCGCACCATGGCGCTGCGGTTGCGGTCGCCCCAGCAGATGTTCGTGGGGGCCTCTTGGTGCGGCACCAGACGGAAGTAGCTTGTGGGGTTGGTGTTTCCGAAGGCTGTGAGGGAACCGGCGAGGGAGAGGATGCCCGCCATGGTCTTCATGGCCGTCTCGCTCAGGCCGTTCTCGCCCACGTACATGTTCTTGCCGTCTTTGCTGACGCGGGTGTGCACGTGCATGCCGCTGCCGGCCTTGCCGACGGTGATTTTGGGGGCGAAGGTGACGGTGATGCCGTACTTGTAGCCCAGCTCGCGCATCATCCACTTGGCTATCACCAGCTGGTCGGCGGCGCGTTCGAGCTGTGTCGGCAGGAACTCAATCTCGTTCTGCTCGTACATCAGGTCGCCGTGGGTGAAGTTGCCCACCTCGCTGTGGCCGTACTTTATCTCGCCACCGGCGGCGGCGATGATGCGCATGGCCTCGGTGCGGAACTCCTCGAACTTGCAGAAGGGCATGCTCACGTGGTAGCCGTGCTGGTCTTCCGGCATATACTGGTCGTCTTTGGGGGCTATGGCGTAGTATTCCAACTCTCCCATCACCTCGAACTCCATGCCGCCGGTGGCCTCGCGGAAGGCGCGTCCGGCTTTCTGCAGCGTGTATTCCGGCGCCATGGCGAAGGGCTCGCCGTCCTTGGTGTAGAACGAGCACAGCAGGTCGAGCGTGGGCACGTCGGTGAAGGGGTCGAGGAATGCCGTGCGGAAGCGCGGGATGACGTAGAGGTCCGAGTTGCCGGCCTCGATGTAGGGGAACAGCGAGCTGCCGTCCACGCGCTCGCCGCTGGTCAGCACCTCGTCGGCGTGCTCCAGGCTCTGGATGACGAAATTGAGCGTGTGCAGACGCCCGTCGTCAGCCATGTAGCGGAAGTTGATCATCTCTATCTGGAATTCCTCGATGACCTTGAGGATATCTTGTTTGGTGAACTCGGCCTGCGGCTTCTGCAGGAAAGTCACCAGCGGGTTGGGGTTGAACTTCAGTTGTTCCTGTGTCATGATATATATAGAGTTTAAAAAATATTGTCCGTATATAACGATAAAACAACAAATATATTGTGTGTGATATTTATGGATTTCCGGATCACTGGATTTCTGGATCACGCCGCAGGCGGGAGATAAGACAGCCCCCAGCCACTCCGTATCCTCTCCGTACCCTCTCCGACTCCGCTCCGACTGTTCTACGGTTGTTCTACGGTTTTTGTCGGAGAGGAGTCGGAGGGGAGTCGGAGGGGAGTCGGACCGACGTCGGTCCGATTCCCCCTCCCCGCCCCAATCCCCGGCATCTGTCTTACCTCCTTATCTCCTTATCTCCTTATCTCCTTACCTCCTTACCTCCTTACCTCCTGTCTCCTTACCTCCTGTCTCCTAAAAAGGAAGGGGCTCCCAATCGGGAGCCCCTTCCGGCAATGAGTGTTACTCTATCGCTTAGCGCATCAACATGACGCGTTTGGCGGCGGCGTTGCCGACGCGCACCAGGTAGACACCGGTCTCGTCCATGGGTATTGCCATGGTCTCGGCGGCGTTGGTCTTGGTGACGACGGTGCGGCCGTTGAGGTCGTAGATGTGGATGGTCTGGCCTTCGGCACCCTTCACGTAGATGGTGCTGTTGGCACTGTAGATGCTCACGTTGCTCATGTCAACATCGTTGATACCGATGGTGGAGACGAAGACGGCGCTGATGGTCACATCGCTCTGGATATCCTCGATGGTGTAGGTGGCCTCGTGGCTCACAGTGTCCTCGCCAATCAACCAGCCGACGAAGCGGTAGTTGGTCTTGGCGGTAGCAGTCAGGGTGACGTTGCTGCCAGCTTCAACAGCTTCGGTCGGAATGCCTTCCACAGTACCCATGGTCTCGTCGTAGTTGACGGTCACAGTGTAGTAGGTCGGCGGGACAACCACAGCCTGGAAGTTGGCGATGATGGTCAGGTCAGCGTTCACAGTGGTGGTGTAGGTAGCACCTTCAACAGTCTGGCCGTTGACAGTCCAGTTGACGAACTCGTAGCCCTCGAGAGCGGTGGCGGTGAGGGTCAGCTGAGTGCCTTCCGCAACAGTCTGAGTGGTCGGGATGCCTTCCACAGTACCCATGGTGGCGTCGTAGTTGACGGTCACAGTGTAGTAGGTCGGCGGGACAATCGAATTCTCGAAGTTGGCGACGATGGTCATGTCAGCGTTGACAACGGTGTCTAAGGTAGCACCCTCGACAGTCGTGTCGTTGACAGTCCAGTTGACGAACACGTAGCCGTTGTTGGCGGGTACGGCGGTCAGGTGGAGCTCGGTGCCAGCCACAACAGAGCTGCTGCTGGGCACGCCGTTCACGATACCGGCCTCGGCGGGGTTCACGCTGATGTTGACGGTGTAGTAGGTCTGCGGGACAGTGGCCTCGAAGTTGGCAACGATGGTCATGTCAGCGTTGACGACGGTGTCTAAGGTAGCACCCTCGACATTCGTGTTGTTGACAGTCCAGTTGACGAACACGTAGCCGTTGTTGGCGGGTACGGCGGTCAGGTGGAGCTCGGTGCCAGCCACAACAGCGTTGGTGTCGGGCATACCGTTCACTATACCAGCCTCAGCGGGGTTAACGCTGATGTTGACAGTGTAGTAGGTCGGCGGGACAACCACAGCCTGGAAGTTGGCGTTGATGGTCACGTTCTCGGTCACGGTGAAGGTGTATGGGTTGGTAGCATTCAGAGCGGTGCCAGTGGCATCGGTCCAATTGGTGAACTCATAGCCTTCGAGAGCGGTGGCGGTGAGGGTTACCTCGGTGCCAGCAGCAAGACCGGTGAGAGTCTCAGGTACGCTGGTCACAGTACCCATGTTGGTGTCGTAGTTGACGGTCACAGTGTAGGTGGTCGGCGGGACCTGTGCGGCCTGGAAGACGGCCTCTACGTTGATGGTCATACCCTGCATCATGGGAAGCAACTCGTAGGTCACGGTAGCTTCGCGCGACACAGTGTCACTGTATATGCCCATGCTCGCAACCCAGCCGACGAACTCGTAGCCTTCGTTGGCGGTGGCAGTGGCAGTGACCACGTCACCAGCGGAGAATACATAGGTGCCGGCCACCGGGTTGGTGGTACCCATGGTGGCGTCATTGACTGTGAGGATCACAACAATGTCGGTGTTATGGGTGATGGTCAGGTGGAGGGTCACAATGCTATCGCAGCCGTTGACTGTGGTACCAGTGTAGACATAGGTAGTATCCTCGGTGAAGACAATACCATTGAAGGTATAGCTATCCATGGCGGTGATGTCGAGTGTCTCGTTGACAGAATTGTTGATGGTCAGGTTCAGGGTGACCACGCTGTCGCAACCGGCGGCATTGGTCAGAGTGAAGGTGGCCTCGTTGTTGCTGGCGGTGTACTCAATGCCGTCAATCCAAGTGTAGCTGTCGCAAGCGGTCTGCACGTCAACACCAGTGTTGCTGTTGTTGATGGTCAGGTTCAGAGTGACAACACTGTCGCAACCGGCGGCGTTCTCCAGAGTGAAGGTAGCCTCGTTGTTGCTGGCGGTGTAGGTCTCACCGTTGATCCAAGTGTAGCTGTCGCAAGCGGTCTGCACGTCAACACCAGTGTTGCTGTTGTTGATGGTCAGGTTCAGGGTGACAACGCTGTCGCAACCGGCGGCGTTCGCGTTCTCCAGTGTGAAGGTAGCCTCGTTGTTGCTGGCGGTGTACTCGATGCCGTCAATCCAGGTGTAGGTGTCGCAAGCGGTATGCTCGTCGATACCAGTGTTGCTGTAGTTGACAGTCAGGTTCAGAGTGACAACGCTGTCGCAACCGGCGGCGTTGGTCAGAGTGAAGGTAGCCTCGTTGTTGCTGGCAGTGTAGGTCTCACCGTTGATCCAAGTGTAGCTGTCGCAAGCGGTCTGCACATCAACGCCAGTGTTGCTGTTGTTGATGGTCAGGTTCAGAGTAATCACGCTGTCGCAACCGGCGGCGTTCTCCATAGTGAAGGTGGCCTCGTTGTTGCTGGCGGTGTACTCGATACCGTCGATCCAAGTGTAGCTGTCGCAGGCGGTCTGCACGTCAACACCAATGGTGCTGTTCTTGATGGTCAGGTGCAGAGTGTCGACCTGGGTGCAGCCGTTGACATCCTCGTGGGCGTAGGTGTAGTCGTCGCTGACGATGTACTCGTTGTTGTTCCAGACGTAGACATCGCAGGCTTCTGCAGTGTAGGCTTCGTGGACCGGAGTGTTGATGGTCAGGTTCAGCGTGGAGTCGCTGGCGCAACCGTCAACATTAGTGTATTCATATACATAAGTGTCGCTTTCGGTATACGTCTCACCGCGCCAGATGTACTCGTTGCAGGCAACGACGGTCTCGGTGGTATGAGTGCCGTACTTGACAGTCAGGTACATGTTGACAACGCTGTCGGCACCATAGATGTCTTCGAGTGTTACAGACTGCATACCAGCCTCGGTAAACTCGACGTCATTCCAGGTGTAAGGCAGCTCATTGTCGCAGATGGTGTGGAAGTCGTTGGTCACACCATTCATGTTGACAATCAGAGTGAAGTAGACAGTGCTGTCGCAGCCATCAACATTGAGACCAGCCTCGATAGCCTCGCTCACAACAGGAGCTTCATACTCGTTGTTCATGAAGGTGTAAGGCAGATCGTTCTCGTTGATGGTCTCAACGACATTCTCACTGTTGCTGTAGTTCACAGTCAGGTTCAGGGTAACCACGCTGTCGCAACCGGCGGCGTTGGTCAGAGTGAACTGAGCCTCGTTGTTGCTCTCGGTGTAGACGTTGCCGTCGATCCACTCGAACTCGTCGCAAGCGGTCTGCTCGTCGATACCAGTGTTGCTGTAGTTGATGGTGAGGTTCAGGGTCTCAATCAGCACGCAGCCTTCGGCGTCGACGGTTTCGGCGGTGTAGGTGTCAGAGGTGGTGTAGATCTCACCGTTCCATTCGTAACTATCGCAAGCGGTAATATCGATGGGCTCGGCGTAGTTCTCGACGGCCACGAAGGTAGCCTCGAGGTTCACATCCTCATTCACGGTGAAGGTGTAGTTGGCTTCTTCGCTGACGGTCTGGCCGTTCACCTTCCAATCCACGAAGTTGTAGCAGGTGGCGGGAGAAGCCATGAGTGTCACAGAGGTGCCTTCCTCGACAGCCTCATCGGGAATACCGATAATGGTACCCATGACGGCGTCGTAGGTGACGGTCACAGTGTAGTAGTTCACAACAGGAGCCTGGTTGAAGACAGCCACGATGTCCATATCAGCGGTCACTGCCTCGATGTTGAGCGGGTTCTCAGTGTAGATGCCGTCGCCAATCTGCCACTCGAAGAACTCATAGCCTTCAGCAGCGGTGGCGGAGAGAGTCAGGGGCTCGCCGTCGGCAATCGTCATGGGCGATACGACGGGCTCGCCATCAATACCGTAGACTGCACCACCGTCGGCCGGCATAGCGGTGACAGTGACGGTGTGGGTCTCAGCAATTTCGCCAGTGCCGAAGCGCACGCGGTTCTTCACGTTCAAAACGGTGCCGCTGTAGCTGCTCGGTGCGACGGGATCGTAGTCGGTGTAGTCGTTGTAGACACGGATGGCCTGGCTCGTTGCATTGAACACTGCGAAGGGCACGCTGGAGACATATTCTCCAGTGTTGTCGTCGAAGGCAAGGACTATGTTGCTTACGCCATCATATTCGAACGGTGTGTTGAAGTTGATGGTGGTCCATTCGCCGGACTCGAAGGTCACTTCGCCACTGAACACCTTCTCGCCCTCGGTAACGGCAACCCAGTCGGTGCTACCGGTAAAGGTGCTCTTGTTGGTGTTCGCCAGGTAGACATCGACGTTACGGGTTATAGCGCTACCCGTGTTCTTTATGTCGACGCTCGTGATGGTGGTGGCATCGCCAAGCTCTTCGGCAGTGTAGATCTGCTCAGTCAAGCTGTAGTTATAGTAGCAATAGGTGGGCAGGTAGCTGTTGGTGCCGGTGCCGGCGCCGATGCAAATCATATTCTCGGGGCACACCTCGGTGGTGTAGGCAGGGAACTGTACTATGTTGGAGGACAGATCCTCGGGGCAGATGGACTGCACGTAGAAGGTGTACGAGGTGTTGGGAGTCAGATCGCTGATGGTGTAGGGCAGCTGGCTGTAGGTGATGCCTTCTGCAATAAGAGTAGTTGCAGTGTCACCTGCGCTGATCTGTTGACGCAGCGTATAGGTGGCAAGGTCGCTGTTGGCATCGGTCCAGCTCACGCTGATGGTGGTGGCGGTAGAGGTGGTGACGAACTGCGTGGGAGCAGGGCAGGCCACCGTGGTGTTGAAGGTGAAGTCAGTGAGTTCAGACTCACCATCGTTGTTGCCGGAGCAGTCGACAGCCACAGCAAAGTGGTAGCCGTTGGTCTGCGGCTCGAGGCCGGTGATGGTGTAGGTCGGCTCAGTGATGCCGGTGGCAACAGGCTCCTCGTTGATCTCACCGTCTTCATTATAGCTGTAGATATTGTAGGTGACACCTTCGTAGATGGACGGAGTCCAGTTCACGATGGCGCTGTACGGGCCGGGAGTGACGGTGACGCCAGTCGGGGCCGGGCAGGCTATCAGGGTGGTGAAGCTGACTGCGCTGCTCCACTCGCTCACGCCGTCCTCATCACCGCAGTTGGCACGCACCTGTACGGTGTAGGTGCTGTCAGCGGCAAGGCCGGTGAGCACGAAGGGATTCTCGGTGGCGGGAGTAATGGTCTCCTCGTCGCCGTTGAGCATAATCTGCCATGCGGTGGCTTCGCCCATTTCGGTCCAGCTCAGCTCGACGCTGTGGTTCTGCACATTGTCGTAGGTGAGGGCAGTGGGCCTGAAGCAGGTGGGTTTCTCCATGACAGTGACGTTGTCAATGAAGAGGGCACGGTTAGTGACGCTCTTGATAGCCATGCGGCTGCCTGCGGGGGCACCATCGAATATGAAGGTCGGGGTCTCCAAGAACTCGACATCGTAGTCGGCCATGATGACGGTGTCAATGCTCACGAACGAGGCGGTGTCGCCATTGGCATTTACATAGCCAATATAAAGCACGCCTTCAGTGGAGTTGCTGTTGTAGTTTGCAGTGAAGAAGCTCAATGCCAGATCACTGATGTTGGCCTCCATAACAGGCAGGATGGCATAATTGCTGTCGCCGGGGTCGGCGTAGATGCAGGTAGAACCGTCAATGCCATAACCGTTAATCATATCAAAGTTTACATTGGTCCAGCAGTAGTGGCCGTCACCCTCGAAGTTCTCAACATAGGGGAGTTCGCTGATGGGGGCGCACTTGGTTCTGGTGCGGACGTTTACAGCAACGGACGAGTCGTTGTCGGAGCATGCGCGGCTTACGTGTAATGTGTATGCGGTGTTGGCCTCAACGCCAGTGACAACGTAACCAGTCTCGCTGACCGTGATGGTGAGCACGTTGCCTTCATCGTCGGTGACGACGTAGTTGCCTTCGCCTTCGTTCGGGTCGTTCCAAGTCAGCGTAATGCTGTTGTGGCTGGTCTCTACAACCTCAAGGTCGGTCAGAGGCAAGCAAGTGGCCAGGGTGGTGAGGAAGGTGGAGACATAGTCGCTTTGCTGATCGCCGCAGACGGCCTTCACTCTGACAATATAGTTGGTCAGGCTCGAGAGACCTTCTATGGTGGTGGGAGAAGAGGTGGTGCTCACAGGAGTCCAATCCAACTCGTCCTCGTCATAGCCGGCCTGGAGGTATCCGCGGATCATCCAGCCGTATTCAGCCAAGCTGGGTGCCAAATCACCGATAAGGGCCCATTCGTCATCGTTAAACACCCACTGGTTGTTGGGTTCGGTGGAGTTGCAGGAAGCCATAACATAGGTGCCTTCCATGGTTATGGTAATCCAGAGGTTCTCAAATGGATTGATGGTAACAGGATCCGTAAACTGAATGTCATGGAATCCGCTTTCTCCTGTGGAGGTGACGGTCTGTGTGGCAATCAGTGTTTCTGGTGCGTTGGTGCCGCCAGAGTAGATGTTTACGGTATATTCATCAGCAGTGTAGCTGGCATTCTCGTATACTGATACCGCGGGAAGAACGTTCTTGCCTTCCATCATGGATGCAGGATACATGGTACCCCAAGTCCAAGTGCCGGATGAACTGCTACCAATATTGGTGGCGTTGGTGCCATCATCGTAATGTAGTACGAGGGTGTCAGCGCCTGCGCTTACTTCGCCCTCTTCGGGAATTGCGGCAAACTCTATAGTGTAGCTCTCGCTGAAGCCAATCCACTCGAGGGTGGCCGTGTTGGCGGTGATGCTCTCCTCGTCAACAGTCAGGTTGGTAGGAGTCGGGCAGTCGACGTCGGTGGTGAACTCGAAGAAGACGGTGTCGGCGTCGCCTTCAGTGCAGACAGCCTGTACACCGAAGACGTACGGAGTCTCGGACTCAAGGCCCGTAATGGTGTAGGGCAGGTCGGCAAGGGTCAGACCCTCTGCAGCAGTTGTGGGCAGGCCATCCTCCATCATATATATATTGTAGAGGGTACCTTCCTCGCTGCTGGCATCGCTCCAGCTGACAATAGCCACGGTGGGACCGGGGATAACCTCGATGTCGGTGACGGCCGGGCAGGCGATGTTGGTGGTGAAGCTGATGGCATTGCTCCATTCGCTCTGATCCTCTTCGTCGCAGTAGGCGCGCACCTCAACGGTGTATTCGGTCTCGATATCGAGGCCTTCGAGGGTGAAGGGGTTCTCGGGGGCGTCAACAATCCACTCGTCGTCGCCGTTGACACGGATCTGCCACATTTCGGCTTCGCCCTTCTCGGTCCAGCTCAGCGTGACGGTGTGTTTGCCAATAGTCTCGGCCGCAAGGTCTCTCGGCTTCGGGCAGGTGGGAGGCTCGCCAATGAGGAAGCGGACATGGTTCTTCACACCCAAGCGTGTGCCAGTCTCGGCTATAGTGGCGGGATTGTAGTTGGTCGGGTCGTTATACTTGTAGATGGCTATGTTTTCGCTGGCTTCGAAAACGTAGCAGCTAAGACCGCTGGAATAATCGCCAGTGTTGTCGTCGACAATAAGGGCGACATTGCTCGTGCCGTCAAAGATAAACGGATTCTCGAACTCGAGCGTGACCCATTCGTTGGGCGTGAAGGTTACTTCGCCGCTGAACACAAGGTCGCCAGCAGTCGGGTGGATCCAGTCGGTATTGCTGGTGAATTCGGTCTTGGTGGTGCTCACCAGGTAGACATCAATGTCGCGGGTCTTCTCGCTTCCGCCATTCATGAAGTCAACACTCATGATTGCACCGGCCGTATTGCCGAGCTCGCTGGGAGTGTAGATCTGCTCCGTCACCGAATAATTATAGAAACTGTAGGTGGGCAGATAACTGTTGGTGGCTTCTGCATCACCAACAATAATCTTGTTGGAGGGGTTGCAGGTTGTGCTCAGGAGTCCGCTGTAGTCGTTGTTCTCGGCATCGCAGATGTAGCGCACACCAATGGTGTAGATCTGCTCGGGAGTGAGGTTCTCGAAGGTGTAGGTGCCGGTAGTGTCGACGTCTACGGTCTCGATTATCTCGTCGCCGAGGAGCAGGACAAGCTGCAGGGGCGATCCGGCCTCTTCAGCGTTGGTAACGTGCCAAGCCACACCCATCACAGTGCCGTTGCCAGGAGTGGGAACAGCAGTGATGGTACCGGTGGGATCCTCGCAGGTTATCAGCGTGTGGAAGGTGATGGCTGGGCTGGTCAGACTGTCGTTTTCGCAGACAATCATGACACGGGCGTTGTAGTCGCTGTTCTGGTCGAGACCTTCAAGGATGAAGGGGTTCTCTTCAGCAAGAACATCTGTCCATGTGGTAGAAGTGGCTTTCTTGTACTGGATGTAGACCTCTTCGGCATCGTCGCCGCCTTCCCACTCGAGGGTGGCTTCGTGGCCGGTGATGTCAGAAGCAGTAAGGTTGCCAGGTATCTCACATGCGGGAGGCTCGCTCTTCATGATGCGGATGTGGTTCTTCAAATTCATCACAGTGCCGCTGTAGCTGCTGGGGCTGTAGGGATCGTAGTTGGTGCCGTCGCTGTAGACACGGATGGCCTGGCTCTGGGCATCGAAGACGTAGAATGACAGACCACTGACATAGCTGCCGGTGTTGTCGTCTACAATGAGGGCAACATTGCTCTGGCCGTTATACATGAACGGTACATCGAACGTGATGGTGGTCCATTCGCCGGAGGTGAAGTTTACGCTGCCGCTGAACACCTTGTCGGCTGCCGTCACGGTAATCCAGTCGGTACCGCTGGCGAAGCTGCTCTTGGTGGTGCTCACCATGTAGACGTCGAGGGTACGGCTTTGTGAACCGTTGGGCAACAGGTCAATGCTCGAAATCATGCCGGCAAGGCCGAGCTCTTCGGCAGTGTAGATCTGCTGCGACAGAGTGTAGTTATAGAAGCCGTAGGTAGGCAAGTAGCTGTTGGTGGCTTGGGCTGTACCGATGATGGTCTTGAGCGAGGGCGTGAAGTCCTTGCCAGCCCAACGGCTCAGGTAGTCGCCGCAGTTGGCGCGCACCTCGGCACGGTACTCAGTCTCAGCAACGAGATTCTCGAAGAAGAAGGTAGGTTCACCCTCATCGACAGAGAAGACTTCACTGGTGTCGTTGCCGTTGTCGGTGAAGTGTATCAGGCGGATCTCCCAGGCTTCGGCGTTCTCGTCGTCCCATTCGATGGTGGCAACGGTAGCGTCACCCATGGTGCCGATGAAGCGCACGTTGGTGGGCTCTTCGCAGGCTATGTTGGTCTGGAAGGCAACCCATTCGCTCCAGTCGCTCTCGCCTTCGTCACCGCAGAGGGTGCGAACCTTCACATAGTACCATGTGTCGGGCTCAAGCGGCTCCTCAAACTCGGTGAAGATGGTGTCTGCAACCTCCTCGAAGATGGAACCGTTCACGCTGGTGTCGCTTGCATTTGCATAGCGGATCTCCCAGAGACTGCCAACACTGTCAGTCCATTTAACGGTGGCAACGGAGAAGTCTTGCTCGTCGAGCTCAACTCTCAGGTTGGTGGGAGTCACGCAGGCGGGAGGAGTGGTGAAGCTCACCATGGAGCTGTAGTCGCTCTCGTCGTCGCCGCAGATACCTTTCACACGCACATTGTAAGTGGTGTTCTCCTCAAGAGCAAGGGTGTAGGTGGTCTCAGCAGTCTCAATCTGTTCCCAGTCATTTTCGGTGGCTACCTTGTATTCCAGCATGTAGACATCAGCCTCGGTTTCGTTCCAGCTGACGGTGGCCTCGAAAGCATGGACCTCGGTGGCGGTCAGGCCGGTGACAGGAGCACATGCGGGAGGCTCGCTCTTCATGATGCGGATGTAGTTCTTCACGTCCATGACGGTGCCGCTATAGCCTGACGGCGATGTCGGGTCGTAATTGGTGGGGTCGCTATAAATGCGGAGGGTCTGTGCCGTGGCATTGAAGACACCAAAGTTGTTCGTGCCATTGTAGCTACCCGTGTTGTCATCAATTACGAGGACGACATTCATAGTACCATCATAGTAGAATGGGGTGTTGAATTCGAAGGTGTTCCAGCCTTGTGTGAAATGTTTGGTTCCAGTGTACACCTTGTCGCTTGCGCTGACGGTAACCCAGTCGGTGGCGCCAGTGAAGCTGCTCTTGTCGGTGAGGACCATATAGATGTCGATGGCACGTGTAGAGGTACTCGGAGCACTGGTGCAGTAGAATTCTATACTGGAGATGACACCGGCTTCACCCAATTCAGCAACAGTGTAGATCTGCTGGTTGAATGAATGGTTGTAGAGGGTGTAGGTGGGGATGTAGCTATTGGTCGTTTGGTTGGTACCAATCGTGGTCTTGCCGGAGGGTGTGAAGGTCAGCGTGGCCCACTGGCTCACGTTGTCGCCGCAGACGGCACGCACCTTGACGGTGTAGGCCTGCTCTGCAGTGAGATCTTCGAAGAAGAAGGTGGTGTCACCCTCGGTGTCGAGTGTGTCGGTGACATTCATCAGGACAATCTCCCACTGGCTGGCTTGGACGTCGTGCCATGCTATCGTGGCTACAGTGCCGTCGCCGGGAGTGTTGATGTATCTGATGTTGGTGGGAGCTGCGCAAGCGGCAGTGGTGGTGAAGGTCTTCCAGGCGGTCCAGGCGCTCAGGCTGTCCTCTTCGCCGCAGTTGGCGAGGACGCGTACTTTGTACTGGGTCTCCGGAGTGAGGTCTTCGATGGTGTAGGCGGTCTCATCCTCGACATCCCAGATAGCGGTGTCGCCGGGAGCAATGACGCAAGCTACCTTCCATGCACTGGCGATGGTGTCGTGCCATGTCACATTGGCCGAGTAGGCCAGTGCTTCAACATTCAAGTTGGTGGGCACCTGGCAGGCAGCCTTGGTGGTGAAGCTCACAACAGGCGAGGGATAGCTGGTGGCGTTGCCGCACATGGCGCTGACGCGGGCCTTGTAGGCGGTCAGGGGCTCAAGGCCGGTGAGCGTGTAGAGGGTATCCTCAACCACTATCGACGTCCATTCGGTCTCAGAGTTCTTGCGGAATTCCACCATATAGCTGTCGGCTTCGCTCTCGTTCCAGCTGAGATCGGCGGTGCGTCCGAAGACATCGCCCAAAGTCAAGCCTTCGATGGCGTCGCAGGTGGGCACTTCGCCAACCAGGATGTTGTCAATGTGCATGTTGTTGTCGCCGCCAGATACGGTTGACTCGCCGTAGAAGGCAATCTTGATGGTCCCACCGATATACTGCTCAAGGTTGATGACCTTGTTCTGGTATGTGAGGCTCGCAAGGTCGGAGTATGAGAAGTCGCCGACCTCGTTCTGCCACACGGTGGCGTTGTCTGCAGACCAGGTGGCGCCTCCGTCGGTCGAGATGATGACCATGAATTTGTCATCAGCCACATCTTCACTGGGCAGATTGGCGCCAGAGTAAGCAGTGAGGGCAATGTCGAAGCTCAGCTGGGCTGTCTCGGCGTTGGTCAGGTCAATCTCGGGGGTAATCATCCATGATTTGCAACCGGTGCCATAGATGTTCTTGTAATAGTGACCTCCCTCGATACCGTTGTTGCTGGTGGTAAAGTTCCACTGCGGAGTGGTGAGGGTCAGCTCGCCACCGTTGAAAACGGAGTCGGCTGACATGCCGGTGGCACCTCTCCAGCACGGATTGGTGTTGACGGTGGCTTCAAAGTACTCGATGAAGGGTATCGGCTCGATGCCGCAGTCGGTGCGGGCGCTGGTGAAGCTTATGAATGACATATCGTTTTCCGAGCAACTGGCGGCAACACCGAGTGTATAGGGTGTGTTGCGGTCGAGATTTCCTAATGTGTAGGACGTGTCGCCGATGCCAGTGGTGCCCACCAGGATAGTGTCTTCCTGGTTTACCATGAAGATTTTGTAGCTGGCGCCGGAGTTGTATTCGTCAGCCCAGCTGAGGGTGACGCTGTTAACGTCGGCGTCAAGAACGTGTAGGTTGGAGATGCGTATGCAGCTGGGTATCGGCTCTACAACGAGGTTGTCGATACCGGCATAGTACTGACCGTAGGAGGAAGTGGTGGTACCGTTATGTACACCGGAGAACTTGAAGGCCAGGCGTGCGCCGGCAGGTGCGTCGGCGGCAAGCAAGGAGAGGTTTTGCTCAAGAACCTTGTTCAGCGCGGTGGAAGCTTGATAGGACTTCATGCTCACAAAGGTGGAGGTGTCCTCGCCCATGACGTAGCCGAGCTCAAGTGTAGTGGCGGCGCCGGTGGCGTTGTAAGCTGTACTCATCCTGTAGTCGAACGAAATCTGCAGGGTGTTCAAGGCCTCCTCGAAATTGGGCAGGATAGCGTACTTGGTGGTGCCGCGTGCTGCCGCGTAGCCGATATAGGTGGTGCTGGTGACAGCTGAGCCTACGAGATAGATAGGCATGCAGAGGAACGGGTCGTTGGCGTAGGGAGTGCCATAGGATGATGTGGAAGTATACTTGCCAATACCGCCGAAGTAGCTAGAGCCTTCGGTACGGGCGGTGTTGGTGCCGTTGCTGAGGTATGCCCAGCATGAGGGCAGGACAGCGGGACCAGTGTAGGGATTCGACGGCAGGGTGCCGTAGCTTCCGAAGTCCTCATTGAAGGGTATCGATGTGGTGGCGGCGCAGTCGGTGCGGCCAGACACCGGTGCGGTGCGGTTGGAAACGTTGCCAGCGCCGCAGTCAGTCGCTACGGAGAGGGCATAGACAGTGTTGGGGTTGAGACCCTGCACAGTGTAGCTGGTGCCGGTGACGCCAGAGGCAACCACTACATCACCGTTGTAGATGGTGTAGGTGGCGGAAGCGTCGTTGCGATCGTCGGTCCAGGTAATAGTAAGGCTGGAGGATGTAGTGGAGGATTCGTCGATGGCCAGGTCTTTTACCTTGAAGCACATGGGACCGGAGCTACCGGGAATGATTGTGAGTTGAAGTTGGTTCTTCACGCTAAGACGGCTGCTGGCCGTATAGGTGGCACCAACTGCATTATAGTCAGTGGGGTCGCTGTAAACATACATGGCGCAGTTGGGGGTGCTTTCAAAGACACGGCAGGCAAGGCCGCTGCTCCATGTCATGTTCTCGTCAACGATGACGCCAAGATTGCTGACGCCGTCGTATTCAAACGGGGTTTCGAGTTCGATGGTTGTCCATTCTCCGACCACGAAAGTGACGTCGCCTTCAAAGACAAGGTCGTCGGCTGTGACTGGGAGCCAGTTGGTTGTGCTGGAGAATTCTTCCTGGTCGGTGTTGATCAGATAGATTTTGATGTTTGGGGTTTTCTCGCTACCACCATTGAAAAATGCAATGCTGGTAATGGTTCCTCCCATCTCGATTTCGTCGGCAGTGTAAATCTGCTCCGAAAGGGTGTTGTTGTAGAGCGTGTAGGCGGGTAGGTATGAGTTTGTGGTCGTACCTTCGCCAATTGTCACAGTTTCCTGTGCGCTCGTCACCCATGGCACGATTAGGCATGCCATAAGTAACACTGTTCGTAGAAACTTTTGCATAATGTTGTGTTTTTGGTTAATAAAAAAGGTTATTTAAACGTTGTTTTTTTTCTTGTTGTTATTGTTCTTTCACCATCGCCGCTATCGTATCTATCATCTCCTTTGCTTGCGGCAAGCTTTCTCTCACATCCTCGGCACTCACATCGAAGAAGCAATCATATTCACTTCGTTCCCGCAATATTTCCATCTTTCGATAAAAGTCGCCAAATCTTTTTTGTATCTTGCCTGTGTTTACATAGTGTTGGCATAACATTGTGTATGCCCCTTTGTGCGACTTGACTTGTATGTGGTTCTGAATCAGCAGTGCGCTTACGGCGTGGAATATTGCATAGTATATTCTACCTGCGGCTTCGTTCCATTCTTCGTCGTCCATCAATCGTGAGGCTACTTGGAGGGTATGAATCGCCCTCTCAATCTCCCGGTTGACCATGATGTCCCTGCTATGTTCACTCAAACTCATTGTAATACAATCTTATCCTCTTCTACATTCTCGTTAAACGGTGCTCCTTGCCACTTCTTCCAATCTCTTCTTGTGTATATGTGGGCTCGCACATCCTCTCCTACACTTACACCTAAATCCGACAATGGAATCATATAGTGGTCATAATCAGTCATGTTAATGCGGTCTTTGTCCAGCAGTATCAGCAGGTCGTAGTCGCTGTCGGGACGCGCGTCGCCTCGGGCGCGCGAACCATATAACCACAGCGAGGCCCCTTCGGGCAGTATCTGCCGCCCAAGTTCAGTGATGCGCTGTATGACCTGCGTCTGCTCCATTGTCAACGCTCTTACAATCTGTATATTATATAATAATCCCTTTACCCATTGCGGGTTTTATCCATTTGCAAAGGTAGTAAATTTTTTCATTCCGTGGTAACTTTTTTTATTTTTTAACACTCGATTGTTAATTAAAAGTTTCAGCACCAGCGAAAAAAAATTTTTCCACCATCTCTCCGCCGCCCCTTCTCATACTCTTCCCATACCCATCTCATACCCATCCCATACCCATCTCATAAAAGCGGCAGCCGATATATTTATGGATTTATAGATTACGCCGCAGGCGGGAGAATAAAATCTTTTGCTGCCATATTGTTTTTTTTCGTATCTTTGCAGCCGAAAATGTGGATAGATTTGTAATGATTGCAACCACTTGAAAAAATGCTAAAGCGTTGTTCAACTGCGACTTCATTCCAAAATCTGTTACATTTAAAATGATGTTTAACAACAAAAAAAATGTAACAAAATGAGCTATTTCTTCACTTCAGAATCAGTTTCCGAGGGCCATCCCGACAAGGTGGCCGACCAGATCAGCGACGCGCTCCTCGACGAGTTCCTCCGCCGCGACCCCGAGAGCCATGTGGCCTGCGAGACGCTGGTAACCACCGGCTTGGCCGTCGTCAGCGGCGAGGTGACCTGCAACGGCTGGGTCGACGTGCAGGGCACCGTGCGCGATGTCATCAAGGGCATCGGCTACACCAAGGGCGAGTACAAGTTCGAGGCCGAGAGCTGCGGCGTCCTCAGCGCCATCCACGAGCAGAGCGCCGACATTAACCAGGGCGTCTCGCGCAAGGAGAAGAAGAACCAGGGCGCCGGCGACCAGGGCATGATGTTCGGCTACGCCTGCCGCGAGACCGACGAGCTGATGCCGCTGCCCATCTGCCTGGCCCACATCATCCTCATCGAGCTCGGCAAGATACGCCGCGAGGGCAAGCAGATGCGCTATCTGCGCCCCGACGCCAAGAGCCAGGTGACGGTGCAGTACAGCGACGCCGGCAAGCCCGAGCGCATAGACACCATCGTCGTCAGCACCCAGCACGACCCCGACGTGGAGCAGAAGCAGATACGCGCCGATGTGGAGAAGATTCTGCTGCCGCGCGTCGTCAAGCGCCTCCCCAAGGCCACGCAGAAACTCTTCGCCAAGAAAGACTACAAGCTGCATGTCAACCCCACGGGCAAGTTCGTCATCGGCGGCCCCCACGGCGACACGGGCCTCACGGGCCGCAAGATCATCGTCGACACCTACGGCGGCCGCGGTGCCCACGGCGGCGGTGCCTTCAGCGGCAAGGACAGTAGCAAGGTGGACCGCTCGGCGGCCTACGCCACGCGCCATATAGCCAAGAACCTCGTGGCCGCGGGTCTCTGCGACGAAGCCCTCGTGCAGGTGGCCTACGCCATCGGCGTGGCAGAGCCCGTGGGCCTCTATGTCAACACCTACGGCACCGCGCATGTCGCCCTCAGCGACGGCGAGATTGCCGCCCGCGTGAAGCGCCTCTTCGACCTGCGCCCCTATGCCATCGTCGAGCGCTTCGGCCTCAAGAACCCCATCTTCCGCCCCACCGCCGCCTACGGCCACATGGGCCGCGACCCCTACGAGGCCGAGGTCACCGTCTACGACGCCGCCGGCCGCAAGCGCAAGAAGAAGGTGCAGTTCTTCGGTTGGGAGAAACTCGACATGGTCGCCGCCATCAAGAAGGAGTTTAAACTGTCGTAATAACGTTATAACGTGATGTCGTTATTTCGAGGCTTCGTTATCCCGTTATAACGATATCCCGTTATCCCGAAAAGAAATGTTTAATAATAAAAAAGAAAAACCATCATGATAACCATCGGCAATGCAGGCTATTACTGGCTTGACACGTGGGTTATGGGTAATGTGGTGCAGTTGGCTACGCAGAGCTTCTGCATGCGTTTCCTCGACCGGCACATTGACCCTTGTGGACGCCAGTTCGACCAGATGGTGCAGGCGGCTCGTTCTGTGCCAGCCAACATTGCCGAGGGCAATGCTCGTCATGCCACCTCGAAGGAGACCGAGATGAAGCTCACCGATGTGGCTCGCGCCAGTCTGTCTGAGTTGGCGGGTGACTATATCAACTGGTTGATGCTGCACGAGAATGCGCCGTGGTCTGTACTGTCACAGGAGTACCAGCAGGTGGCTGCTGTCAGGCTCGATGTGCCGGCGTATAAAGATGACGTGCAGCACCATGGCAGCATGCATATCCTTGCCCAGAAGCATAAGTTCGACCAATGGTTGGAGAGCGACGATTCGCTCGTGGTCGCCAACTGTATGGTGGTGCTCTGCAACCGCCTTATCTTGATGCTTGGCAAGCAGATAGAGCGTCAGTTGACCGATTTCCGTGAGGAGGGCGGGTTCACCGAAGCGTTGACCGCCGAGCGGTTGTCCTATCGTGCCGAGCAGAGCGTCGAGGAAGGGGCTCCTGCATGTCCACGCTGTGGCAAGCCGATGATTAAGCGTATGGCCAGAAAAGGCATGAACAGTGGCAAAGAGTTCTGGAGTTGCTCGGCATATCCAGAATGCAACGGGACAAGGAATATCGTGTCGTAATAACGTCATCCCGAAGCCTCGTCATAACGTTATCACGATATCCCGTTATAACGAAAAAACTGAAAGAAAAACCAATGAAAAAGACACTCTTCTTCCTGCTGCTGTCGGCGGCGTTCGGCGCCGCGGCCCAACAGCAGGTTAACCTCGGCCTCATACCAACGCCGCAGAGGGTGGAATGTGGGAGGTCGAATGTTGCCGGTCGCGAGTTGAAGGTCAAGGAGCTACGCGTCGACACTCTGCCGGTGGAGAGCAACCTGGACCAGGCTTATCAGCTGGTGATAGAGCCGCGGCGGGTGACGCTGCGCTATGTGGGCGACGAGGGCCTCCGCAACGGCCGTCTGACGCTGGCACAGCTGCAGACCCTCTACGGCGAGAGCATACCCTGCTGCACCATCACTGACTGGCCCGCCTACCGCTGGCGCGGATGGATGGACGACCAGAGCCGCGGCCCTGTGCCGCACCAGGCCTTCCGCCAGAAGCAGTGGCAGCGGCTTCACGCGCTGAAATACAATTACTGCAACTACTATACCGAGCACACGCTCTACCAGCCGGAGTTCCCCGACCTGGCGCCCGCCTACCTCGCCGAGTGCACGCCGCACCCCGACGAGGTGATAAACCTGCAGCTCTTCGCCCATGCCGAGAAGACGCTCCGCGTGCCGTTCTATCAATATATGATGGACAGCAAGGCCAACTTCAACCCCGACAATGAGGCTACCTATGACTTCCTGCGCAAGCGCATCGCCGCCGCCTACCAACGCTATAACGTCAGCCTGGACACCAGGCCGCCCTTCTTCATCATCAACTGCGACGAGACCGAGCAGCTGGGCACCGGCCGCGCCAAGAAGCTGGTGGACAGGCTTGGTGCCGACCAGGTGTATGTCGACCACATCAACCGTTGTTATGGAATAATTAAAGAAGTGGGTAGTGGGCAGTGGGTAGTGGATAGCAATCGCGAACAAGTGCTACCCACTAACAACTACCCACTACCCACTCGTATAGTCATGTGGGGCGACATTGTGGCCAAGAACCCCGAGATGATGAAGCAGTTGCCAAAGGACATGGTGTACATCATGTGGGCCTACGAGCCTTTGGATAGCTTCAAGCATCTGATAAAACCCTTCAAGGAGCAGGGCAATCCCTTCTGGGTGGCCGCCTCGACGGGTCACAGCGCCACCATGACCTCCACGCCGCAACGTTATGTCAAGAACATCGCCAACCTCTTCCGCGACGGCTTTCGCGACGGTGCCGAGGGAGCCATGCTGACCTGCTGGGACGACAACGGCGAGGCTCTCTTCGACAACAGCTGGCACGCCCAGTACTGGGCCGCCGAGATGGCCTGGAACCCCATCAAAACAAACGACCCCGAAGAGCTACGGCAGCGCGAAGCCCAGTTCAACGAGAACTTCGAGCGGCTCTTCTACGGCGCTAATAACCCAACCTTGCCCATTAGCCCCATTCAGCCCACAGCACCCACCAAGACATCCCAGCTCTACGCCGTCGGCGCTTTGATGTATGACCCAGACATCGCCGACTGGTATACTTCGGCTGCGCTGTTGGAACCTTTGCTGAATTTCAACCCTGACAATATCTCCGACGCCATGAGCGACCGCTGCGACAGGGTTATCAAGAAAGTTATGGCGCTGGACAAGGAGATTGACTCTGCCGCCAACCCCCACGCCCACTATGCCCTGATGCGCATAAGACAGACGGTGTTCAAGTCGATACTGCGTAAGATGGTCTACCACCAGCTGGAGGGCAAGGATGCGACCATGAAGGAAAGGCTGAAGATGATGAAAGGGCAGTACTGGCTGTTCCTCACCGACCTCAAACGCGAGTATCTGCGGCTGTGGGACCAGGAGAACGGCGAGTATGAGCGCTACATCGTATGCAATAGGTATGATGATCTCGCGCGCGAAGTACTGGAACTTGACCGGCACGTCTTCGTTAATGTGGAATGTGGGATGAGGAATGAGGAATTAAATGGTGCGTCAGCCAATTCATCACTCACCACTCATCATTCATCATTCCCATACGTCACCCTCCGCACTATTTACAATGACCGCCCCATCTACTACACCCTCGATGGCAGCGAGCCTACCAAGGGCTCGGCACTCTATACTGGCCCAATCCCCTTGGAGCGCTCGGCAACCATCAAGGCCATCTGCTACAACAAATACGGCGAGGGAGTCATCTCCGAGCAGTACCTCCTCTCGCACCTTGGCATGGGCGCCAAGATAAAGCTCAACACGAGCTTCTCCACCTACAAGGCCATCTACAGCGGTGGGGGAGAGGATGCCCTCATCGACGGCCAGCTGGGCAGCAACAGCACCTACGCCGACGGCCACTGGCAGGGCTATTGGGGCGACAGCATCGACGCCGTCATTGAACTACCCACTACCCACTGTCCACTACCAACTGAGATTTCCATGCGCTTTATGCAAAATACCTTCGACTGGATACTTGCGCCAACGGAGATAAAGGTCTATGCCTCGCAGGACGGCGAGAGCTGGACCCTTGTCGCCGACAAGCACTTCGATATGGACCCCCGCGAGACAGGCATGCGCCTGAAGAACTACACGGTTCCATTAAATTCTCAATTCTCAATTCTCAATTCTCAATTCTTAAGAGTGGTTGTTCCCAACCCCGGCCCATTGCCATCGTGGCATCCCGCCCCGGGCCAGCCGAGCTACCTCTTCTCCGACGAAATTATCGTCCGATAATGGGCTACACCCGTAACCCGTAACCTGTAACCCGTAACCTGTAACCCGTAACCTTTAACCCGTAACCTGTAACCTCTACCTCAGCACCTCGATTACGCCGTTGTGCTTCGTCACACCCCAGCGCCCCTTGCCGCTGAAGCGGAAATAGTAGGTGCCGTCGGGGCTGTTGGTGGCGTTGGGGTCCCAGCACTGCTCGTGGCTGTTGATGTTCTTGGCGTGGAAGACGAGGGCTCCCCATTGGTTGTATATCCACACTTCGTTGGTCTGGTATTGTCCCATCTCGACGAGGTTGACAACCTCCCAGGTGTCGTTGTTGCCGTCGCCGTTGGGTGTGACGAGCGACGGGAACTGCAGGTAGGTGTTGACAATATGCACGTCGTGGTGCGCCGTGTCGGTGCAGGAGACCGTCAGCGTCAGTGTGTCATACAGCGTCAGGGTGTGCTTCCAGTAGGAGACGAGCGACACGTCATAGTTGCCCGTGTCGGTGAGCGGCTCCCATGAGTAGTGCCAGAGACCGTCCTCCTGCTGCTCTTCGTGCTGCAGGGTGTCGTAGCCGCCATCTCCGGTGCTGAGGGCTATGAGCCAGCGGTAGGTGAGGCTGTCGGCTGGCGTCGCCTGCGGCTTGAGGGCGAGCTTCGGGTCGTGGAACGGCACTATGTTGGGCCCCCACTGGAACTCCGACTCCGGCCGCTGGAAGATATGTATAGCGCTGTCGCGCTGCACGGTGTCGTAGCAGCCGTTGCTGTCGACGGCGATAAGCAGGAACGAGTAGATATCAACCAGAGAGAGCGTGTCGGCGAAGAGGGTGTCGGTGCCGCTGACGGTGTCGGAAGTGCCAACGATGTTCCACAGCCACCAGGTGCGTGATACCGATGCCGAGGTGTCGTTAAGCTCCGCCAACGCCGGACGGCAGCCAAGAAGTACGGTGTCGTAGGGTTGCCACTCCGAGTTGTCTAACCGCATCCGCGGGGTGAGGCGGAAGGCGCTGTCGCGCGGCATCAGGCACACATGCACCATACTGTCGCAACCGTGTATGGAGAGGTGCGGGCTGTCGAAAGAAGCAGGTCCGCCGTAGTCGACCTCTTCATACATGAATGGGCGGTAGGGGCAGATGATTATGGTGTCGTTGACGTCGTAGGTGGGATAGACGGTGAATACCATGGTCACGATGGAGTCAACGCCGTTGGCACCGGTGAGGGCTACGGTGACGCTCGTGTCAGATGAATAGGCGCCGCCTTGCCAGAGGTACGGTAGGTCGTTGTCGCAGCGGCCGACACTGTCGGTGTTGTGGTAGTTACGGTAGAGGTACAATTTATAGTAAACGGTGCTATCGCAACCGACAACATTGGGGAAGACAAGGACGGTATCTATTACTTTCACCAGAGCAGGGTCGGAGGCCCGTTCGTTGTATCTGATGGTAACGGGGACAGGCGGTGTGAAGGTGGCTATGTCGTTGTAGGTGATGGTGTCTTGGAGATAGGTCGTTGAGACGTTCTTGATTTTCAAGTGCATCATCACAAGACTGTCGCCGCATGCCGATGCCATGGTGATAAGGTGGGTACCGGTGTCGCTGACGGTGATGCCGTTCCATGCAAATGGCATATCGTTGGTGCATACCAGCGAGTCGTATTCGTGTCCGCAGAGGGCGGTGATGGTGACGGAGTCGGAGATGCTGCACTCGTTGTGGCCGTCGACACTGTAGGCCTGGACGTAATAGGTGGTGGTGGTGTCGGGAGATACGACTATACAGCAGGTGTCGGCAATGATGCTACCGTCGGCGGATGTCCACTGGATGCTGCTGGTGCTGGAGGCATTGAGGTGTAGCGTGGCGCCGGAGATGACTGTGGTGTCGTTGGGCACCGTAAGTTGCGGCTGCGGCACGACGATGAAGTGGGTGTAGGTGGTGCTGTCGCAGCCAAGGTACGACGGCATAGTGGCCTGCTGGTTGAAATGCACGGTGTCCGTCAGCGGCAGGGTGGCTCCGTCAAGAGTCAGCAGGGTGTCGTTCCACATCAGTGGGAAACTCTTCTCGCACAGCATAAGGGTGTCGTGTGTGAATATCTGTGCAACAGCTCTCAGCGAGTGCTGTATCAGGGTGTCGCACCCATTGCTGCCTCGGGCCAGGACGGTGGTGATTATGGGTGCTGCGGTGTCGGCCATGGTGGTGGTGATGATGCGTGTGTTGCCTGGCCACAATGGGTCGGCGGTGCTGCCGTCGGCAATGGTGAGTGTGGCACTGCTGCCGGCACAGATATATTCGGGACCGGCTATCTTTGGGGGTCGCAGGTTCAGCGCATACTCCAGTGTGTCGTAGCAGCCTCCCGTGATTCCGACAATGAGGGTGACGTTGTATGTGCCGTAATGGTAGTAGGTCGTCGAGGCGTGATAGTTGGAAGATGTCTCGCCGTTGCCGAAGTCCCAATAGGCTGTGTTGCACTGCTCACCGGTGCCTACGGGGTTCACACCGTCGGCACTTATGGTGCTGAGGTTGGTGAAGCTGATGTCCATCTGACAGTCGTGCCCGTGGAGGGTGGTGTCAAGTTGCGCCAGGGGGTGGCGGGTGCCGCCGAAAGCCGTCAGCGTGAAGTGGCAGGCACTGTTGCCGACAAACGACAGTTCACACTGGTAGGTCTTCTGCGTCGCGGTGGGCACCGTGAGATGCTGCTCGGTACCTATCGTGGCATTTGATTCGGTGGTGTGCCACCGGTAAGCAAATCCAGCAGGAGCCGTGAACCGGTTGCTGTCAACATCACCGCAGGTCTCGGTCTGGATAACCTTCTTCATGCATTCCAGCGTGAAGTAGGCATAGCCGTAGTGCGAGCCTTCGTTACAGTCGTAGGTGGTAAGGCGCACATATACTTGCTGCCCGGCATAGTCGCTGAGGTCAATGCCTACGGCCGTCCAGTCTTTCCACAACACGTTGTCGGCAGCCTCGTTCCAGCCTAGGTTGCGGTTGGCAATGAAGTCAGCCGCTGCACACAGCGGGTCTATGGGATTGAAGAGCGAGTCGAGTATCTCCATGCGGAAGCGCGGCTGGTCGATGGGATCGTGTAGCGGGTCCTGCAGGACAGCGGCATAGCGCATCATGAGCATGTCGAAGTTCAGGCTGTCGGGCATCAGGCTGTAGATGACTCCTTCGGCTTCCGGGGCTTCGAGGTTGGTGCTCCAGTTGCCTAAGCGCACACTGGAGATGTAGCCTTCAGGGATGGTGCGCAGCATACCGCCGGTGCGCGGGTCGCGATAGGAGGTGTCATAGCAGACGGTGTGGCGGCTGTCGGCACTCAACGAGCCGTGGTCTATGGCTCCGGCGTCGGAGTAGGGGTTGTTGTAGGTGCCGGAATAGAATACTGCTTGGGGCGACTGCAAATCGGTAGGGTTAACACAACCCACACCTTCCGATGGGCCTACGATGTGCACGGTGTCGTCGTAGGGTACCGCACAGCTGGAAGTCGATGTGCATTCGGAATGGACATAGAAGGTGTATTCGTGCCCTGGAGTCACCGGCAGCGTCAAATGGCCACCGGCGATGCCCATGGTGGTGTCATTGCCGTTGTCAATCACGGTGAGCGTCATGCCGGGAGTCCCCAGCTCGTACCACTGGAAGTTGATGTAGTTGTTGTCGACATGCGCGATACGGAAGTCGAAGGCTCCACAGTCGCTGATGTGTATGTTGTCGACCATCAGCGTGGGCTTGTTGCCGCTGGAGTTGCGCAGGGCCACAAAATGGGCGTTGCTGGGCGAATTGGCGAAGCTTACGAAGTGATGCTCCCACACCCCCGCCTGTTTTGGGGCGATGGTCTTGGCTTTGTGGAACGATGCTTCGTCGGCAGGGTTCGTCATGGTGCCTACCATCAGGCGCGAGTCGCTCGACGTGGCCATCACCCACAGGGACATCACGGCCTCCTGCAGCGAATCGACAAGGATGTCTGGCGTGGCTATGATGCCGGCCACTGTCATGGCACTTGTGCCGGAATAACTGACGCTGTCGCTCACTTGCGACGGCCCCTTCACGACAGTCCAACTGCGCGGTATGCTGCCGGCGACGCAGGTGTCAAAGTCGACGCACGACGGTACAGGCAAGGGCTCACCGAGGGTGGTCACCTTATGTGCCGTAGCACAGCTCGCTCCCACGGGGGAGCAGTAGAAGTAGAAGTCGTAGGTGGTCTCAGGTTCAAGGGTGACTTGGTACGGCACAGTCTCTACATGTAGTAGTGTGCCGCTGCCTCGTGTGAAGCCTTCCGGCCCGTATTCTACGTAAAAGTCGTTGCTGTCTACCTGGTTGTCTATCTTCACTATGTTGTGGCGTACCAGAGAGACTTCGCCATAAATGGCCGCCGAGCACGGCTCTATGCGTACATCGTCGATATAGTTGTAGGATATGCCGTATGCATCGCTCTTTATTGCCACCCATCGGCCTGTGCCGTTGTATGAGGCAAGACTGAACGTTGCGTCGTGCCACTCGTCATCGGCACGTGTGGCGATAGTGTCTACCGGCGTGAATGTCTCTGGGTCAAGGGCGTCTGTCATCACACCGACAACGGTGTTGCACAGGCCGTTGTTGTTGTCCCACATGTAGTGGCGGTAGCGGTATGAGCAGTTCAGCTGGTTAACGGCAACATTGCTGAAGTATGGGAAGATTAGCCAGTAGTTTGGGTGGAAGTATAACACACGGTTGTTGTCTATCGTGGTATAGTATGCCGTACGGGTATAGTGATTCTGTTCAATTATATAGAATCCGTAACTCGAATTGAAATCATAGCAGTAAGGCACCGTGTCTTTCGTGCGCCGCGGGAAGTTCATCGGATATATGCAGCTTATTGGCAGACTGTCCGACATGGCCTGTACGTACATATAACTGCTGCTGGTATATGGAATGTTCACAGCGCCTGAGTCTGTGTGTATGTAATATGCCAGCTCTCCGCTGCCGGATGAATAGTAGCCCATCTGGTAGTTGAGCCAGTATTCTCCCATGCTCTCTGGTTCGGCGGTTAGGCTGTCGGCACTGTAGAGACGGTAGGTTACTGCCGGTATCGGATTTAGCGTGATGGTGTTTATGTAGATATGGTTGTTGCGCATATGTATGGCGGTTCGCCCTCCGTGTGGCAGCACACTGAGGTCTGCAATCAGCCTGCTGGATTCATTGTGTATATGCGTGGGAGCGGCAATGAAAGTCGATGTGTCGGTGGGGTCTGTCAAAATGCCAAACTCTATTCCCCTTACATCACCAAACGATCCTATAACCTCCATGGACAGGTTGTTGTAGCTTTCTGTCTCGGGAAGGATAATATACATATCATTGTCCCCAGTATAGGTGTCGAAGTAGTATTGTGTGGACGAGGTCATGTAATGCACGCTGTGGCTCCTTGATATGACTTCCCATCCTTCGGGCAGCGCATTGTAGTTTCCTGCCCTGAAGTCGATGCAGTAGGGGAGGGATACCGGATTTGTGCGTACCGTTACGGCGGGCATGCACGCGCTTCCCTCGTACAGGCAGCTCCACCGCGCAATGTATGTGGTCGACGGACGCAGGTTCTCTATCAGGAAGCCTTCGCGCATGATATGGAAACTCTGCTCTTCGCCCTCGGGGTCTGTTAGCGTCAGTATGTATTCATGTAGCACGCCGTTGCGCGAATTGCAGCGCAGAGCATTGCCTTCGGGCACGAAGTCTATTATCTGGCAGTTGGTGAAGCCTACATTGTCAAGCCGACAGCCGTCACCGACTATGCGCAGGGTGATATGGCCGCTTTCCGGTGGCACGCAGAGGTAGTATCGCCACACGGCACTGTCGAGCACAAGGGTGTCGGTTCCAACAAACAGGGTGTCGTTGTCGCCGAGCCCCCTGGCGGCAAGGTAGAACGCCTCATAATGTAGGTCGGGGAGCGTAACGTTGGTGGCCGGTATTGTCACGTTAAGGTCGGCTCGCAGGGCCTCGCTGCCCTCCAACCCTTCGCCATAAACCACTGACCATGCCGTGGAGTCGCTGAAGGTCCACCCATACGGAAGCTCCGTGCTCAGAAGGTCGTCCATTGTGTTGCACACTTGGCCGGCAAAGCCACCTGCACTGTAGCGCAGAGAGAGGAAACTGCCGGCATAGCTGAAGCACATCGTGTCTGTGCCGTAGATGGGCGCAACATAGCATTCGTAGACTGTGTTCGAGTCTAATCCGTCGAAATGTATTGTATCGCTTTCGCTGTAGCCGTAGAAGGTGCTGTCACCGCCTACGAGTTTGATACCTATTGCCGTGGCGTGCACACGCTGTGCCACCACATCAACCGAATGTGCGTTGATGTTTGTAAAAGTGAAGTTGCCGTAGCCCGCTTCACCCATCTGTATGCCGTCCATCCACAGATAGAACAGACCGTCGATACCCGTAAGTCGGTAGGCCATGGACAGCCGTAGGCTTAATGTGTCGGGCAGCACCACACAGTAATGTTTCCAGCTTCCGTTGCTTGTGATGGGCACGGAATCAAAGATGTGGAAGTCGTAGTATTTGTCATACGAGTTGCTCTTTTCATCGTAGCTCATCAACATCAATCGCGATGCCGGTGCCATCGACAGCCCCCAGAACGACATTACTTTTCCGCCTATGTTGGGGATGTCTGGAAGTACAAACTCCGCTCTCGACGACTCTGATGTCGCCGTAAGTCTAATACTGTAGTTGCCGGTATGCGAGTATGTCTCAGATAGGGACGGGTCGTTGTACTCTGTGTGATATCTCCACCAGTCGTGTTCTCTCTGCCAATAGTAGGAGAAATTGTTGTCAAAGTCTTCGCAGAGTGGCATCTCGTAGTCTTTCCTCGCCGTCGTTGTCGACAGCATTATCTCTTCGCACCGTCCTCCGCATGGGCGGTAGAACAGGAAGGTGTAGCTGCTGTTCGGATCAAGGCCACGTATCGTGTCTACTGTGCCTGTTGTCACGGTGTCGTACATCCGATAGTAGCTGTTCCTGTAGTATTCCACAATGACGGTGTCATTTGTCGGGGTGTCCCATTTCACAACGATACTCGTGCCATATACATGCTCAAACCGAGGATTGCTAACCTCACAGGAGGCTATCGACATTGCATGTAACCCTATGCAGGAGGCGTCAGACTTTACAGCTACATACCGATCAGTGCATCCGTCGGGGATAGTGACGGCAAGCTGTTTTAATCCGCAACCTTTGGCATTTAGTTTTGTAATAGGCGTGAAGGTTGATGTATCGTCGCCATAGGCCATAGTCCCTACGACAAGGGAGTCATCCGTCATGTTGTAGCAGTCCGCGTTGTAATATTTAAGCAACACCTGTTTCCCCGCAAGGTTCGCCATGGGAGACGTGATGAGGAACCCTCCGCGATAGATATAGGCTCTGTCAGATATGTTCGTGTTTAGGCTATTCCATCCATCATACAAGAAATATTGCCCAATGTTGTAATATGTCACATTGCCGCAGAATGTCTCAGGGAGACCTTCGAGGCTTTCTGTACGCAAATTCAACTTATACGGCGCTTGATGCCGCCCGTTGCAGTATGGCCTCAAGGTGATGATATAATCGGTGCCGGGGGTTAGGCCTGTGATTGTCATTGGCGACGTGGCGGCAGTGTAGGTCGTCTCGTCAATGGAAACGCCTTTCCGGCGCACACACACGTCGACCTGCGGCGAGCCGTATGTGCTCCACTCCACTATCGTCGACGAGGTGTCGGTGTGATACACACGTGCCGTCTCTATGCCGCATGTTGTCACCGACAGACTGTTGATGTACACCATGCGCGTCGCACCCTCCTGCCTCGACTGGTCCATCCTCAGTGCTAACTTGGCGGCTCCTGTCGGAACAGCCCCGCGCCAGTGGAACTCATCCCAGTCACTGTAGTTGTTCGAATAGAAGTTCGTGAGTGGGGTGAACCCATAGTATTCGTGCTCTGGACTTATGCTGTCGCATACTCCCAGCGTGACATAAACGCTGCTGTGGCTAGCACGGTGCGAGAACTTCACATCCCATACCGTCTCATCGGTCTCGATGGTGGGTGATATCACCATGCCGTAATGCCCGGCGGTGTTGTTGCCGCCGCAGCTCAGCATCAGCGATTTGTTGCCGTTACCCATCTCCATCACTCGCGGCAGCATGGCGGTGTCGTCGAAGTTCACACTTCTCGTCCAGCAGCTCGGCATAACACCGGTTGGCAGGTCGTCGAAATCTTCCTGCAGCGGTATGCTGGTCGTGCCGCATAGGGTACGCAGATTCAGCAGTCCGTGGGCACACCGGTTCGTCTGCTGCCCTTCGGAATAGACGGCTATGTTGTATCTCTGCGAGGCTGGCAGCCCGCTCAGGTTGTATGTAGTAGACGACGTGCCACCAATCTCTACGCCGTCACACGCTACATGGAACGGTCCGGCAGCATCGCTGCTCCAACCCAGTGTGACTAACGTGCTTGTGATGTATGTCACCGTAAGGGCGTTGACTCTGTCGGCTATACCCGTCACGTCTACAGCGTAGATCAGCGCAAAACCGCTGCGCCGGGTGCTGCCGTCACTGTGGAAATATATCGTCATCGTGCCGCTCGTGGCGGTCAGGTTTATGGTTCCTGTGCCGGATATCTGGTTGCCAATCAGTAGTCCCGAACGTTCGTCGCCATCCCATACATTCAAGTGGTCGCAGCATCCTTCGGTCTCGTAGTTTCCATTGAGGGTTATGGGTACACCCATTCCGGTACGGATGACCACATATCCGTCAAAACTGTTGCTGTATTCGTCTGTCTCCCCGCCATCGTCGACTATGATGCCTTGCCGCGCGACGCACGCGTCAATATCCAGAGTCTGCCGGTTCGCCATCTTTGTAACCGCATTCTGTGCCGTCGCGTAAGGCATTATGGCAACCGTCAATATGGTGAGGATTAAGGTAAGTGTCCTTTTATTCAGTATCTTATGTAGTTTTAGCCTTGTCATTGTAAACTGCAAATATAATAAATAAATTCGTATGCGTGCACAAAAAACATTAAAAAGTGACAAGAACCCACCATTTCTTGAATGCCCTTCAATAGGTCTTCAATAGGTCTTCAATAGGCCTTCAATAGGTCTTCAAAAGGTCTTCAAGACCCCTTCCGCTCCTCCCCGAGTGTGCCGGACGATTCGCTCTCAGGGTAACCCTGTCCCGAAGCCCCCTCTCCGCAGCCTCTCCGACCCCTCTCCGACCGAAAACCGTGGAACAACCGTAGAACAGTCGGAGCGGAGTCGGAGCGACTACGGAGTGGCTGCGGTGCAACCCATGGCGCCATATTATGCACTTATTTTTTATCTATATTACGGATATACAGAAAATTACAGCGATATTTGCCGCTTTGGGGCTATTTTTGCATGAAAGGTGCCTATTTTTGTGTTTTTTCATGGGTATTTCAGTTGGTTTGCATAGCCTTCCTGTATGATGATGAAATTTTTTTTCGACATGCAAAACGCTGTAATTCATCGGAAATATCGATGTTATTGAAACTTTTTTGAAAAAATATTTGGTCGGTTTGAAAAATGATTGTACTTTTGCACCCGTTTTCGACGAAACGAGAACAAGAGAAATTTGACATGATGAGAAGAAAGAGATAGCGTGTGTCGACATACATATAAAGATATGTGTGAGACACGAAGACGAGTCATAACCGTTTCGGAAGTCGAGAGGAGAGCAAGTTTGCTTGCTATCCCGAGATGAAGAAACGCGTTGAACGAAAGTTCAAAAGGTAAAAACAAGCAATTCTTACAATGAAGAGTTTGATCCTGGCTCAGGATGAACGCTAGCGGCAGGCTTAACACATGCAAGTCGAGGGGTAACGCGGTGTAGCAATACACTGGCGACGACCGGCGCACGGGTGCG
>JAEEGL010282618.1_pt1 | contig 36582 bp, 26 predicted proteins | sample 9134231 | NCBI WGS metagenome assembly JAEEGL01 (sample SAMN16246548, study PRJNA631951) | gut metagenome | biome: gut microbiome; feature: rumen; material: fiber-attached | host: Bos | place: Iran: Karaj | collected 2018-10 | reverse complement strand
GTCGGTGCATCATCGGTTCCGCGCATAGATAAACGCTCTTTCAGCGTTTCCAACGAATCGGGCTCGATAAAAACCGTCACCAAACGGCGGTCGGTAAGTATCGTGCGAGCATTTTGCTGAAAGGTTTGCGCCCCGCAGACGTCCAGGCTGAGGATGAGATCTTTGTTCCTGTGTTCTTCCAATGCCCCTTTGGAAACGCCGTAATCGTGGTCGTACACGCGGGCGTGTTCCAGGAACTCGTCGTTTTCAAGGGCTTTTGAAAACGTTTCCGGCGTTATGAAGTGATAATCGACGCCGTCAACTTCGCCGGCTCTCGGCAAACGCGTGGTGGTCGTGATAACGCGCGCCGCGTTCGGAATTTCCTCCAAAAAACGCCGGCAAAGCGTCGTTTTGCCGCATCCCGACGGTCCCGTTACGACAATAAGAAGCGGGCAACTCATAAGAAAAAACGTTGCGATTGCCTGTGGTATCGGAGAAGGTTCGATGAGTGTTGTTGGAGGCACTTTTCAACGGAGCTTCGCGAAAAGCGCGAAAGGTTTTTCGTTATTCGATTTTTTATCATGCGAAACAAGATCCTTTCCGTGTGCGTAGCATGCGCTTCCTTTCAAAGGCGGAGTTCGTCAGCACGCAAGCCAAACCAACAAAATACCGTAAAAGATACCGCATCCCGCGACGGTTTTGAGCCGACGGCGGTTGTTGCGAAAGAGGGCATAGATGAGATCGCGTGCACGGTACGGGCATACGCCAAAGTAAAGCGACAGCACAATCCAAAAGTAAAACAGCCCCGAGACGTACGGTCGAAGGATGTGGTCGTTCATGTAGCCGATCTGCAGGAGACGATGCACGGACAGTACCGTCAACACGGCGATACCGCGAACGATGAGGAAATCCTTCCAGTAAAGGATGCAACCGACGAAGGCGAAGCCGAAGAACAGGGTAAGCACAAGCTTGAAATCTTCGCATTCCTTGGCATCCGTTTGCCAGAGGTTCAGGAAAAACCACAGATGCGCAACGGTAAAAACCAACAATCCAAGGCGTTCGTTGCGCAGAATTTTCAGGGATGCTTCGCCGTGTTTTTCGTTCAAGAGCAGGCAACCGCCGCCGAACGCGATCAACCCCGCTCCCAAAAGCATTGCCAAAAGCGTCAGCGTCACGCTCTCACGTAAGGAAATTTTTCGGGGTTGTTCAAGCGGGAAATGGTTGCCACGTTGAAGATGTGTAACGTACACGGGACATTGAGACTGTGTAAGGGCTGACGGCGCGGGTAATTTTTGCCGTCGGGGTGGTGGTTTTTTTCTCAAAAATCATTTTTTAGTTGCGAAAACGGAAAAAACGACTTTAATGAAACTTTGTTGTCTCATGAAGAGAATTCTATTTGCCATTCCCGATGGTTCGGATCCGTTCGCAGCGGGTGATGAGTGTAACGAAGGAGCTGTTTTGCGCCTGGTACGGGAGCGATCTTTTGACAGAATTGTTCTGTTGGGTCTGCCGGGTTATCGACTGAGCGTCACGCTGACCGAGCGGGCATTTGCCGTTCGTTTGCCGAAGAAAGCGGTGCAATCGTATATGCCGGACGTTCCGTCGTTATCGTATAAGGCGATTTTTAACGGTTTTAAAAAAGTTTTGGAGGTTGAAACGTCGGATCTTTGTGCGAAGGATCGCCTGACGTTCCTGTTGCCGTCTGTCGCGGAAGATCCGATTTTGGATTGTTTGTTGTTGTCGGTACTGTCGTTGCCGCAAAAAGTGGAGGTGCTTCAGGCGGAACCGCCCGCCGACGCATGGGTGCAACAGGCGTTTCAAACGGAAGCGGATGCGTTCGAATGGCACGATTCGGCGACGGACAAAGATGAGGATAAGACCTTTCTTTCGTCCGAACAGCTGGATTTTCTGTATCGTACGTGGGATCAAAACAAGGCTTTTTGCCTGAAAACGCGGGATACGGCGCAACAGAAGGCGGTTGCACGAGCGATGCGCCTTTACGGTCAAACGAGCGGAAATTCGTATCGCGATATTGATTGTTCGGATGTTCCCGAAGATATCTCAAACGAACTTTTGTGGGGTTATGAGGCGAACACGGATGGCAAAACCTTTGTGCGGGACGGTTTGTTGACAAAGCAAAACGCGGGTCTGTCGCTGTTGGGATGGGATGCATTTTCGGAAGAGTTGAAAAGCAACATCGCAGCGTTTTTGTCGAAATCCGGTCACCACTTTATGGCACTGTCAAACACCGAAGATGAATTTTCGCAGATTCCGACTTGTACATTGCCGAATTAGCCGCTTTGAACGGTTGAAAAATATCGCGGCTTTCGGCATTTTTTTGACGACGACGGCGCGAACGGTTTTAGGGCGCGTTGTGTATGCATCGTCGGTTTTGCAACGGTTTTTGCGGGAAATTGATCGAGCATGTTTGAATTGACAAAATTCGGTCGTCGAACTAAAGGGGATATATGCAGTCGTATTTTACGAACAAGGATGATTTTTTTGCCATCATTCGGCAACACGTTCCGCAGGTTCTTGAGAATTCTGTTTCGTTTATCAAAACAGGCTGGACGAACATCGTTATCTGCGCTTCCGACGGGAAAGACGAGTATTTTTTTCGTTTTCCGCGCAACGCCTTCTTTGCGCGAATGATGTTGAAAGATCATTCGTTCTGCACGTTTATTAAGGACAAAATCACTTTTCGCGTGCCCGAGTTGCAACTGTTTTACGACAACGATCGCCCGTTCAGCATGCACAAAAAAATTCGCGGCTGGTCGTTGAGCGAACGCTTGAAATTCCTGTCGCAACAAGCCGTTACCAACGTGGCTTACGATGTGGTGCGTCTCATCAAAGAATTGGATCAAGTTGATCCGCGTCGCCTGCCGAACGCCTGCAACATGTACGTTTCGAAGTTTTTGGATGAACTGTCGACGGTTTCGGGTGCGCCGTATGATGAAGATAAAATGGCACCTTTGCGCGCGGAAGAAGCTGAACCGCACACGGTGCACGGCGATCTGAACCCCGGGAACATTTTGCTCGATGAAAACGATCGCGTTGTCGGCGTGATTGATTTTGCGTTTGCCGGCATTTCGGGACGTTGCACGGACATTTCGCGCATGATCGGACGTACCACCGAAAAATTCAAACGCCCCCTGTTGGAAGCATATCACTCCCTAATGCACCGCTCCGTCGATCGGGAACAGGCGGAGAAGATCGTTTGCCTGTGGAACCATGTGGAAGAGCGATATATTGCATACATTCGCAAAAATCATCCCGAAATTCAGTTACCGGAGAAGGTAAAATAAACGATCGTGCCAGAGTATAGCGCGGATATTTGACACGGTCAAGACACGATTGAGATTCTCATTGGGAAGTTGTGTTATTTCGTTGACTGAAAACGGGAGAAGGGAAGCTGTTTCGGTTGCAACATCATCCACACACGCAGTGTATTGTGTTGTGTTTGCGAGGGTTTCTTGAAGTGTTGCATATCTGCGTTGTTTGAAGCAACATATTGTGAACTCTTCTTGACCGTCGGAGGCGGTCTGTTTTGCGAAAAGATCTGAAAAACGGCTGGAATTTTTATAGTCTTTCTTTGTGGATCACGTTGTTGAGTGTATAGTTTCTTCCGATTACGACGGCATGCGCGTCGATAAGTTTTTGGCAACCGTTTTACACGCTCAATACAGTCGGGTACGTATTCAAAAGTCCATCCTCGACGGCGGATTAACGATCAACGGTGTCATTGTTACTCAACTGCGTACGCGTGTGCGTGCGGGAGATTGCTGTCGATTGGAAATTATTCCGACGGAAGAGGTACGTTTAAAACCGAATAAGGGTGCGTTGGATATTTTGTATGAAGATAACGATTTGCTGGTCGTCAATAAACCCGCGGGGCAGGTGGTACATTACGGCAATGGTGTAGAACAGGGGACAACGCTGGTGGAAGCGGTTTTAGCACATTGCCCGCTCAGTACGGCGGCAGGGGTATTGCGTCCGGGTGTGGTGCATCGTCTGGATCAGGGCACATCGGGTGTGATGCTGTTTGCAAAAAGCGATGTCGCCTATAGGGAACTGACGCGAATGTTTGCCGAACGCCGCATTCGTAAAACGTATTACGCCTTTGCGCACGGTATCCCAAAACTGCATTCGGGTATTGTCGATGCACCGATCGGTCGCAGTACGCACGACCGAACGTCTATGTGCGTTACGACCCGCGGACGTCCCGCCGTGACACACTGGGAATGCCTTGAAGCGTTTCCGAATGCAAACCAAGCCTTATTGATATGCCGACCGATCACGGGACGTACCCACCAAATCCGCGTGCATTTAAAGCACATCGGGCATCCGATTGTCGGTGACGAAAAATACGGGAAAAAAGAAAATCCGCCGAGCGAACGTTTGCTTTTGCATGCTTATCAGATCGAATTTAGTCATCCGATAACGCAAAGGAAGTGTTTATTCACCGCACCGTTGCCGAAGGAGTTTGCAGAGAAAAGAGCGGGGACGGAGGAAAGTGGGAAATGATCTAGTTATGTTTGGTTTTGATCGGTGTTTTTTCCGGTTTCTAATCGTGAGGCTTGCGATGAAGCAGTTGATTTTTCCGCAGAAGAAACTGCTTCGGAATTAGCCTCCGACAATAATTTTCTGAGTTCCGCAATACACCATTCCAATTTATCAGGCTTGAACGTTCGGCTTTTGTTTGTGGGGTGAGCAAGGGCATTGCGCTGATACGTGAAGATGGTTTCTTTTGTTTCTTTATCTTTTAATGTTGCCGTTTGATCTGACGGATAACCTTTTTCATTAAAAATCTCATCCATCCCCCGTTGTCGCAATTCTTCTTTCTCGCGGAGTTGTGCCCATCTGTATTGCAATATGTCATACAACTGCACGAAGTAATTTTCCCTTATACAATCAAATGCGCAGTAGTTGATTTCATCGGCGGATACGGGATTGAGGAGGAACGGTTTTGCCGGTTGCGATTGAATGTTACCCGTTCCGGCATCTTTGGAAAGAATTCGAAAGTAATCTTCGGGTTTTCCGCCGGTTCCGTGCAGGAGGGCGGTTTGAGCCTTGCGACAAACGGCTTCAACCAAAACGGGTGAATGAGACGTGAGGATAATCTGCGTATCTTTGCTGATTTCCCACAATTCTTTGATGAGAGCCTCGACGGCTTTCGGGTGAAGATTTTGTTCGGGTTCGTCCAAAAGAAAGAGGCGACAACCGTCTTCCCGGTGTTTGTGAACGGTACCGATTAAATAGCTGCCAAGCAGAGCACCGTCCCCCGTCTGCCAAACGGGTACGGCGTGCCCGTGCGGTTTCTCTTCGATAACCGCGGGATCCGAAGGTATGCGCCTGCAACCGTCTGCCAGCGTAACGTTGAACACATTTTTCAAAAATTCACGACCGATTTTTGCATACGCGTAAACTCCTTTAAAAAAGGAGCCGATTTCAGGAGATTGAACGTTATCCAGGGCTTTTTTAATGCTCTCCAGTATGCGCGTTGTTTCCGCCGATTGTGGAAAGAGCTCCGGCGAATCCAAAATGACACTCATGAGTTCGCTCATAAAACGCACTGTGTCAAAAATTTGCGTAACCGATTTATTTGCTTTAACGCATCTCAACTCTCCTTTTTTTTCCCATTCAAGCGAATCTCCGTTGGTTTTTGTTTTTAAGGAAAATTCGTTACCGTCGCCTGCAGTTATCTTTATTTCCGCATCATTCCTTTGACCTTCCGCATTCAGCGTGTATGTATGAGGACTCGGAGCCCGTCCTGAGAATAACTCAATTGCCCGCAGTACGGTTGATTTCCCGCCGTTATTTTCTCCGATCAAAACCGTCAACCCGGAGCCGCCGTGATCGTTCGGTATATTGAAGTTCACACAAAATGCATCCGAACGATCCTCTTTTTCGGCGAGCCGAAAGCAATAAAAATTGCTGATGCTCAGTTTTTGAACAAATTTTCCGTTCTCCGCGTTTTGTTTTAATTTTCCGTTCACCGCGTTTTGTTTCAAAAAAGAAAAATCCAAAGAAGCAAACGCTTCAAGTGCCGGCACTGTTTCAGTTGCTCCGGCATCGGATTGGCTTGGTACGGGTGACATCTGTTTTATCTTTAATTTTCGACCCAACGCGTTCCGGCAACCGACAAGAAGGGAGCCTTTCGGCTCCCTTTTGCGGTGTGACCGGTTACCGGGAATTGCACCGACGGTTCAGCGCAGGCCTTACATCATGCCGCCCATACCGCCGTCGTAACCGCCCATGCCGGGGTTCGGGGTTGCGGGTTTGTCTTCCGGAAGATCCGTGATCATGCACTCGGTTGTGAGCAACATGCCGGCAACGGAAGCCGCATTCTGCAACGCTGTGCGGGTGACTTTGGTCGGATCGACGACGCCGGATTTCACCAGATCTTCGAACTTGCCCGTTGCCACGTTGTAGCCGAAGTTGCCGCTCTCGGACAGGACTTTGTTAACAATGGGCGCACCTTCTTCGCCGGCGTTTTCGCACAGTTGACGCAACGGGGCTTCGATGGCTTTGCGAATGATTTTGATACCCGTCGCACCGTCGCAACAGCAACATTCGATGGCATCAATGGCTTTGGCAACACGCAACAGAGCCGTTCCGCCGCCGGGAACGATGCCTTCCTCGACCGCCGCGCGGGTGGCGTGCAACGCATCTTCGACGCGCGCCTTCTTCTCTTTCATTTCGGGTTCCGTCGTGGCACCGACGCGAACCACCGCTACGCCGCCGGCCAACTTTGCCAGACGTTCCTGCAGTTTTTCGCGGTCGTAATCCGAAGTGGAGGCTTCGATCTGCTTGCGGATCTGCTTCAGACGCGCCTGGATCGCCTGGCTGTTGCCTTTGCAGGCACCGCCTTCGCAGGAACCTTCGACAATGGTCGTATTCTCCTTATCGATGGTAACACGCTTTGCGGTTCCGAGATCCTCCAGCTTGACGCTTTCGAGCTTAATGCCTAAATCTTCGGTGATGCACTTTCCGCCCGTCAAAACGGCAATGTCCTGCAACATGTCCTTGCGACGATCGCCGAAGCCCGGCGCTTTCACGGCACACACGTTCAACGTACTGCGCAGTTTATTAACCACCAATGCCGCCAATGCTTCGCCCTCCACGTCTTCCGCGATGATGAGAAGCGGCTTGCCGGTTTTAGCCACCGCCTGCAACAGCGGAAGCAGATCGTTCAGGTTGCTGATTTTCTTCTCGTGAATGAGGATGTACGGATTGTCGAGAACGCACTCCATCGATTCGGCGTTGGTGACGAAATAGGGGCTGATGTAGCCTTTGTCGAACTGCATCCCTTCCACCACGTCGAGCGTCGTTTCGATGCTCTTGTTTTCTTCGACCGTGATGGTACCGTCCTTGCCGACTTTATCCATCGCATCGGCAATGATGTTCCCGATTTCGGTATCGCCGTTGGCGGAAACCGTCGCCACCTGCCTAATATCTTCGCGTCCGTTGACGGGCTTGCTGATTTTCTCCAACTCCGCCACCGCCGTTTCGACCGCCTTGTCCATGCCACGCTTCAAAAACGTCGGATTGGAACCGGCCGCAACGTTTTTCAACCCCTCGCGGTAGATGGCTTCCGCCAAAACCGTCGCGGTCGTGGTACCGTCACCCGCCTTATCGGACGTCTTCGAGGCGACTTCGCGCACCATTTGAGCTCCCATGTTCTCAAACGGATTTTTCAACTCAATTTCTTTGGCAACCGTAACGCCGTCCTTTGTAACGGTCGGTGCGCCGAATTTTTTGTCGATCATCACATTGCGACCCTTGGGCCCCAGCGTGGTTTTGACCGCCTTTGCCAACGTCTCGACGCCCTTCAAAATATCACGACGCGCCTGTTCTCCGAATTTAACCTGTTTTGCCGACATAATATAAACTTCCTTTCTTTATTTGATGATTCCCAACACGTCATCCTCGCGCAACAGCGTGAATTTCTCGCCGTCGAGTTTGACTTCCGTTCCGCCGTACTTGCTGATGAGAACGACATCGCCGACTTTGACCTCAAACGGCACTTTTTTGCCGTCTTTGTCGGTTTTGCCCGTTCCCAACGCAATCACTTTCGCGTTTTGCGGCTTTTCCTTGGCGGAATCGGGAATGATAATCCCGCCTTTCACCTGTTCGTTTTCCTCCATCGGCTGCACCAGAATGCGATCGCCGATCGGTTGAATGCTTGTTTGTGTCATAGTTATCTCCTTAAAAAATTGTTTTGTTCAAAAAAATTGCGGTTGCAACGGGAACAAAGAACTTCGGTCGAAAAAAATCCCCCTGCCCCCGCTTCCGTACCGTTTAACGACATTTCTGCAAACGCGTTACCCTTGTAAGCCCTTACTGCTTTTTCCCATCGTCGACCACTTCGAAATCGGCGTCAACCACTTTCCCTTTGTCGCCGGAAGCAGTATTATTATTCGGTGGCGGCGTTTGCGAAGTACCCGCGTTCGAAGCGGCATCCTGCGGTTGATTGGCATACATCGCCTGACCGATTTCCTGCAACGCCGTCATCAGTTCCGATTCCTTCGATTTTAAGGTTTCCAAGTCGGCGGATTTGTCTTCCAACAGCTTTTTAACTTCATCAATCTTCTTTTGAATCGGTTCCTTCTTGTCGTTCGGCAACTTGTCGCCGAATTCCTTCATCTGTTTCTCGGCTTGATAAACGAAGTTATCCAGGCGGTTGTGAATTTCGATGCGCTCGCGTTCCTTCTTGTCCTGCTCGGCAAACTGTTCCGCTTCTTTGCGCAACTTTTCGACCTCGTCATCGGACAAACCGGAGGATCCCGAAATCGTAATGTTCTGGTTCTTGCCCGTCGCCTTATCCTTCGCCGTTACATGCAGGATACCGCTGGCATCAATATCGAACGTTACTTCAATCTGAGGAACACCGCGCGGTGCCATGGCGATGCCGTCCAAACGAAACATCCCGAGGGTTTTGTTGTCCTTTGCCAGCGGACGCTCTCCCTGCAACACGTGAATATCCACCGCGGTTTGATTGTCGGCGTATGTCGAAAATGTCTGCGACTTTTTTGTCGGAATGGTGGTGTTGCGTTCGATCATCGGCGTTGAAATGCCGCCCGCCGTTTCGATGCTCAACGTCAACGGTGTGACATCCAACAACAGAATGTCATTCACGTTGCCTTTTAACACACCGCCCTGAATCGCCGCACCGACGGCGACCACTTCATCCGGGTTCACACTTTTATTCGGAGTTTTGCCGGACAGACGCCCCGCGATATCGACGACCTTCGGCGAACGCGTCATACCGCCGACCAACACCAATTCGTTAATGGCGTTCGTTCCGATGCCCGCGTCTTTCAGACATTTTTCGAACGGTTCTCCCAAGCGACCGTACAAATCGTCGCAGACCTGCTCCATCTTCGAACGCGTCAAATGAACATTGAGGTGTTTTGGACCCGATGCATCCGCCGTGATAAACGGTAAATTGATATCCGTTCCCTGCGCCGACGAAAGGGCAATTTTTGCCTTTTCCGCTTCCTCCTTCAAACGTTGACGCGCCAACGGATCCTGTCGCAGATCCATACCGTTTTCGCGCTTGAATTCGTCGGCAAGCCAGTTAATTAACGCCTCATCCCAGTTGTCGCCCCCGAGTTGTGTATCGCCGTTGGTGGCTTTAACCTCGAAAACACCGTCGCCGATTTCCAGAACCGAAATATCGAACGTACCGCCGCCCAAATCAAAAACCGCGATGGTTTCGTCTTTCTTTTTATCCAGTCCGTACGCCAAAGACGCCGCCGTCGGTTCGTTGATAATTCTCAAAACATTCAGACCCGCAATCGTTCCGGCATCCTTTGTTGCTTGTCGTTGCGAATCGTTAAAGTACGCCGGTACCGTAATGACCGCCTCTTTAATTTCTTCACCCAAATAAGCTTCGGCATCGGCTTTCAGTTTTGCCAGCACCATTGCGGAAATCTGTTCCGGCGCGAATCGCTCGGTTCTGTCACCGACCTGACATTCAATCGCCGCATCGCCGTTTTTGCCTTCAACGACTTTGTACGGCAGGGTTTTGATGATGTCCTGAACTTCGCTGAATTTACGCCCGATGAGACGCTTTGCCGAAAAAATGGTATTCTTCGGATTGGTGACCGCCTGTCGTTTCGCCGCCTGACCAACCAACCGTTCGCCCGTTTTCGTAAAAGCCACAATCGACGGCGTCGTGCGCGCCCCTTCGGCGTTGGGGATCACTACCGGATCTCCGCCTTCCATCACCGACATGCAGGAATTGGTCGTTCCCAAGTCAATTCCCAAAACCTTGTTTGAAACTTTGTTGCTCATGCTTCTTTATTACGCATAAATCGTGCCAAGTTGCCGAATCTGCTTCCGAAGCGGAATTAACGGAAAACATCCTTGTGCCGTGAGGCGGTTTTTGTGCCGTTTTGGCACAGATTTTTGACACAGTTGTGTCATGCGGCACAATGTAAAAATGCTTATCGGATACCGCATATACCAAACGCGTCCGTTTCTTTCAAGTCGGGCTAAAAAAAACGGGAACGCAACGTCACATGATGTGTTCCCGTTGAAAACCGAAACACCGCGAATAAGGAGCAACCTCAATCGTAATTTTTTCGATCCTTTATCCAATCAAAAGATTATCGGAAGCATTTCTTCAACCGCCGTGCACTACGAAAAAGGGACATTTGCGCTTTTTGTTGAGCAGATCGTTTTTCGGCTTTTCTTCGCTTTTGCTTTCTTTTTTTTCTTTGCCGAACCATTTCCGATAGGCGTCGTTAAATCTCCGAAAAACCGGTCGTTGATCTTCGAGCATGCATTCATCATAAAGAGTTTTCATAGGATAAGAGAAAAGATCTGCTTCAACCAGTGTGCAAAAATCGCTGTTGTTCAAATGGATCGGCTGGTGACAAGACATCATCGGGATTGTCTTGTTGTGCCACCCCTTTTTCAGCAACCACCTTGGGTTAAAAGTAACAAGGCACACATCGCAACAAGGGTTCCCGTCCCATGGTTTCATCTTTGTGTATTTCCCAGAATCTTCGTACCCGAGAAATTTTAAAGGTTTTTCAGTTTCCTCACAACAACGCGCCACATAATCCCTTTTCGAAAGAGGGATGTCATCGCTTCTCGGGGATGAGCAAGATGCGAAAAAAGATGCAAAATAATCCCGATAATCGCCTTTCGCCAAAAGTGTATGATTGCTTTGTTTCATACCGCACGGGAGAAGATTTTTATAGTCATCTGCAAAATAACGAAGATCAAGCTCTTTGAGAGAAAAGCAGTTGTCGAACAGGGTGAAATCGAATTTGAAGACCTCCAGACCCGGTTCTTCTCTCTTTGAAATTTCTCCGTTCCCGTAAGAAGGATAAAATTTTATATTCGGCATGCAAACCGTCTCTAATGAGAAACAATTCCAAAAAAGCCCGTTGAACCGACTGTTAACCGTCCCGCTTTCCGTTTCACCGAGCATCATCAGACATTCTTTCAGATTGAAGCAGTTGAAAAACACATCGTCACCGACCGGAGCATCTTTCGAAAGCAACAAATGCGCACTCTTCAGTCCGGAAGCGGAAAAAGCGGCGGAGCCGATAAAGGAAGCATGTGCGGAAACATGTTGCAGAGAAGAACACCTCTGAAACGCGCAAGCCCCGATTTTGACGGTTTTGCCGTCGCATTGATAATACGTTTCTTTGATTTCTCCCTTACGCGGACCCCGTTGATACTTGTTGATTTTTTTCTTGAACGAGATCGGAGTAATACGGACATTCGCCGGAATTTTATCCTGCTTAAAGTACCCGTCGGCAAGCGGTGTGCAAACGATCGCCGGACATTCCGAATCGGTGCTCGTTAACGTATCTTCGCTGTTAAATTTTTCCAGGTATTTAAAATTAAAGAAAGCGGCATTTGAGATTTCGGTTACTTTCGGAGCGGACACGACTTGCAGGTGCGGACAGATTTCTCCCTTCATGTCTTTCATCGTTCGAAGCTCTTCCGAACTGCGGATGCCGAAAGTGATCTCTTTCAAAGCTCCGGAAATGCGTTCGGCATTCGGTAACAGTAAAACTCGAACCCACGGAAATACTTTTGTCAGCGATAAGGTTGAAAAATGTTTCGCATCAGTTTCAAGAAAGTTGATTCTCGAAAGAATTTTTGTGATTTCCGTCGGTTCTTTCCCGGGGGCGAGACATGCTCCGTAATTTATGTCTCCCGGATCCCGAGCAAAGATATTATCGACGTTTTGAACATTCAATGCAAAATGAATGCGATCATCATCCGGATAGCGCATCAGTTCTCTGCGAATTTTTTCGAGAAACTGCGACCAGGTCGGATTGTTCCCGAATACGAATCGCCGATAAAAGATTAAATTAAAATTCCGTGAACATTCCTCCAAGGATCCCGTAATCGTGGAACCCGTAACCGTTTTCGTACTATACAGATGAATTTCGGTTACTTTGATGAAAATCGATTTCAGAGACAAGATCGAAAATTGTTCCGTGTCGGCTCTCAGGATCGAAATTTTCGAGAGCACTTCCTTGATATGCCGGCATTCCTCGTCATTTTTGAAATAATCGGAAAGCGGTTGCGGATCCGTACCCAAAACGGCACCGTTTTGGATATACACACGGAATGTGTTATCGTTTTTATCGTAATCCGGATGCTCTTTTAACGTTTTGCAGAGTGCTTCGATAAATTTCTTCCAGTCCCTGTCGGATTGATAATCTTTGGCATCAAAGTCAATTTTTGTTACCTCTGCCCGCACCTCGAACGGTAAGAAGACAAAAGAACCGAAACATAAACAACCGAGAATGAAGCAACGAATGTATTCCATGGCATACGTTTTTGAAAAAAATACTTTTTTTGCAAGAAAATTTTAATTTTCGGCATAAATTTCCGAATTCGGGCATCCAAAGGCATATTTAAAAGTATGGGAAGACGGTTAAAAACGGAAATTTAACCTTGCATCGTTGCATCGGTCGCATGCGGGAAAATGCATGAATGTTTGGAATTTCGAATTATTTTTGTAAATTCGGTACTTTTGGCAATTTTGTTTGCATATGTTTATAAGGATATTGAGAAACGAATTTTTATTATTTTTGTTATTTTGGCTGTTTTGTGTAAAAAAGCAGTATAAACCAAATGTTGAATTTTGTTACAAATGGGTAATGTTTGTTATTTTGGCTGTTTTTGCTTTTTGGGAAAAAAATCACCAAATTTTCAAATACGGCAACATTGCGTAAAGCATGTAAAAAACATGTGTGTCGCCTAAAAATCGTGTGTACACGGAAGGCTTCTGTTTGGTTAAGTATCCAAGTATCCGAATTTTTGGTGTTTTGTGCCGTCCCGCATGGTTGGATCGAACCTTCCGACGTTGACACACGGAAGCTTTGAAAGTGAAATCGGATTATGAAGTTTTCGTTGAAATTTCTAAATCAATACCTGCGGGTACCGCAGACGCTCGAAGCAATTTCCGAGGCATTGGTGCGGTTGGGATTTGAAATCGACGGAACGGAGCCCTGCGGGTATTGCGGAAGCGGATCGTTGGTTGTCGGGCAGGTGAAAACGAAAGTCCCGCATCCGAATTCGGATCATTTAAGTGTTTGTACCGTCGATGTCGGTCAGGCGGAACCGTTGCAAATTCTTTGCGGTGCGACCAATTTTAAAGTCGGCGATAAGGTGCCCGTTGCGTTGGAAGGTGCGCACCTGGGAGACAGAGTTTTGAAAAAAACGCTCATGCGCGGTTTGGAATCCTGCGGTATGATGTGCAGTGCGGATGAATTGGGTCTGTCGGAAACGCGCTGCCACGGATTGATGATTTTGAACGATCGCAATCCCGCCGTCGGTACGCCGTTGGAAGAACTGTTCGGAGATACGAAGGATGTGATTTTGGACGTCGCCATCCCGTCCAACCGCGGCGATTGTTTAAGTTATGTCGGAATTGCGAGGGAATTGAAGGCGATTTTTGGCGGAAAGTGTTTGAAAGAGAGCGAGGGCTAAAAACAGCGACACCGCAGTTATTACGATGTAGAGTCTTTTGAAGCGTAGAAAAGCCGTCGGACTATCCCATGATTAAACGGAAGGATCCGAACGCAATCGGGCGAAGCATTCCTAAAGTAAAAAAACCGAAAGACCATACTTCGAAAGCCTTTCCATACCGAAGCCCGTCTTCATTTGAAATGATTCGACAGATTTTTATTTCCGCATTGTCTCGGGCAGCATTCGCTTTTCAATTTCCTCTTTCAAAACTTCAAGGATCGCTTCCAACGTATGCGTACCGTTGTTGTGGGGTTGGCAACGGGAACGCACCGAAACGGAACGGTTCTCTCGTTCCTTTATGCCGACAATAAAGATGTAGGGTATTTTATCGCTTTCCGCCGTGCGGATTTTTGCGTTCAGCGTTTCGGAGCGTTCATCGATGGAACAGCGGATGCATGCCGCTTTAAGACACGCGTGAACTTCATTTGCGTAAGGGATTAAATCATCCTTAATCGGCAAAATACGTACCTGTTCGGGTGCCAACCAAAGCGGGAAGTCGCCGCCGAAGTGTTCGATCAGCAGACCGCAAAACCGTTCCATCGAACCGAACGGTGCTCGGTGGATCATGATCGGTACATGCGGTTGATTGTCGGAGCCGACATAATGAATTTTGAAGCGGTACGGCAGATTGTAATCGATCTGAATGGTTCCGAGTTGCCATTCGCGCCCAATGACGTCACGCACGATAAAATCCAGCTTCGGACCGTAAAACGCCGCTTCGCCGATCGCTTCCGTTGCCGGTTGCGACAGTTGTCGCGCCGCTTTTCGCAATCCGTTTTCGGCTTTTTCCCACAGCGCGTCATCACCGATGTACTTATCGGATTTCGGGTCGCGCAACGAAATCCGTACACGGTAATCGCTCATGCCGAGCGTCGTAAAAATAACGTTAATAAGCTTCAAACAACCGGACAGTTCCGCTTCCAGCTGGTCTTCGCGGCAGAAAATGTGCGCATCGTCCTGCGTAAAGCCGCGTACGCGCGTCAAGCCGCTCAGTTCCCCCGACTGTTCCCACCGATACACCGTCCCGAATTCCGCCATGCGAATTGGCAAGTCGCGGTACGAACGCGGTTGAGACGCGTACAAACGCACGTGCATCGGGCAATTCATCGGCTTCAAAAGAAAGCCGTCGACGTCAACTTTCTCCTCCAAACGCTGTCGCAATTCCTCGCCGGAGTGCGATGTCTGTAATGCTTCGTTCCACGCGTCGCGCTCCCAAATCGGCGCAAACTGCGATTCTTTGTAATAGGGATAATGCCCGGAGGTTTTGAATAAATCCAGTTTCCCGATGTGCGGTGTTGTCACCTGCACGTAATTCTGTTTGGTGAGTTCCTCCTCCAGAAACGCCTGCAACTGTTTGCGCAAAATCGTGCCCTTCGGCGTCCATAACACCAGCCCCTGACCGACCAAATCATCAATAACAAATAAATTTAACCGTTCCCCGAGCTTGCGGTGGTCGCGCGCCTTTGCCTGCGCCAGGCGTTGCAAATGTTCATCAAGTTCCGCTTGTGAGAAAAAAGCGGTTCCGTAAATGCGTTGCAGTTGCGGGTTGTGTTCATCGCCGCGGTAATAACAACCGGCAATCGACAGCAATTTGAATGCTTTGATGCACCCGGTGCGTTCGACGTGCGGACCGCGGCACAAATCCAGAAAGTCGCCGTTGCGATACAAGGAAATAACTTCGCCTTCCGGAATGTCCGCCAAACGTTTCAACTTATACGGCTGATGCAGAGCTTCCAGTTGTTTCTGTGCTTCTTCGCGCGACACTCCAAGACGTTCAAACGGCACATCTTCCGCAATGATGCGCTTCATCTCCGTTTCAATCGCCTCCAAATCCTTTGATGTCAACGTCTGCGGCAAGTCAAAATCATAATAAAAACCGTTTTCAATCGCCGGACCGATGTCGTACTTTGCCTCCGGGAACAATCGCAATACCGCCGCCGCCAACACGTGCGCCGCCGAATGTCGCAAACGCCGTAAATCGTCGAATGGGGTTGAGAGGGAAGGGTGATGCGGTGAAGTTGATGACATATAGGTTTATGATGAGGAAATGAGGGGAAAAGGCAAGGGGAAAGAGGAGAAAGGAAAAGGAAGAGTCGGGATAATGTTGCCAGGGCTGAGGACAAAAGGTGTAGCGAATAAGAAGTTTGTTTGAGATTGGGAAGATTGTGCTCGGTATGTTTTTGTGCTCGTTGGTAGTTATATAACCATACGAAGTTTTCTGTTTATTCACACATTATTCACACCTGTGACAAAAACACCATCTCCGTCCTTATAACGAATCATTCGCCCTCCCTGACCAAGTTCTCCTCTTACCCATCTCGGTTCTATAACTCCGAGCACATCCCTTCCACTTCCTTCCAAAAAACAAAAAAAATCCTCAAAAAAGCGCTTGACACTATTTTGTAAAACCTCACGCCGATTTTATCGACCGAAAAAAACGGCGGTGAACATTTGTGAACTTATGAAAAATCATATTAAAAACTACATAAAAATAATGGGGCTGGCGGCGGTTCCGTTCGGAACCGCGCAGGCGGAGGACTTCGAAATCAAGGTGACGCAGGAGTACAAGTGCGATCCGAACGATCCAAAATCCGAAAAGGATGGTACCATGCACTTTGATGTTTCGATTTTGAGGGACGGTTCCTGGTATACGGAACACGTCGAATTCTTAATTAGTGATTTGGTTTTTTGTGAGAGGAGGGAGCATTTTTGTTATCCTGGCGTTAACATGGTAGCGTTGTTCGATAAAGAGAAAGGTGGGGCTAGGTTTGCGTTGATTATCACTCGCTCTTTTTCTAATGTTTATGTAACATCCGATGTTCCAACGGTAGGTGTAGGATGTTTTGATGTTTATGCTTCTGACAATGAAATTTTCGATAGAGACTTCAGACGTAGGGCGGTGGCTGAGTGGAAGACTGAGATTTCTGCGACATATTTTGTATACGAAAAAAAACCGATTAGAGGTGAACCTTGTGTTATCCGTGGCAGTGGTTGCTTCTGGGATAGCGCGCTAGCGAGATGGGATCCGATGGAGCGCAAAGTGATTTTTAATACAGGTCACATCGGAGACAGCTGTCGAGATCAGAGTTGCAGAGACAAGTTGAGAGGGCAAGATCCAGAATCGCAGTGTGTCCATATTAAAAGAGAATTGCAAAAGGAAGTCAATAATGTAAAAATATTTCGGGAAGCTTTTCGGTGTGCACAAACTGAAGTGGTCCGGGAATATGGCAGGGTCGAGTGCAATCTTTACCGATGTTACTTGAAAGGGAAGAACGACCTATGTGGACGCTTAAAAGCTGAACTAGAAAAAATTAAAGACGAGAAGGCGGGTGTGAATGAAATAAAGGAAAAAAAATAATAACAAATCGTAATATCTAAACCATCCGCGCCGCCCCAACAGGGCGGCGCGCTGTGTTTTTATGTTTCAATATCTTTAATTTCCATAAAATATCTTTCCAACAAAGCGTGCGCCTCAAAAACCCTTGTCATCTTTGAACGGTTGCCGAAGATAAGACCGTGGAGCGGTTCAGGGTCTATGCGGTGGATTTCGAAGGAAGCCTTGCGACGGGGATCCTTGAATACGGGCTGGTTGGGATCGATTCCATGAACGGTATTTTCTCCGCAGAGAGTGCTTTTTGCAAAAACCGCGGGCGTATTTCGGATGCCGAATTCGCGCAACATCATATTTCCGAAGAACGGGTGGCGAGGTGTGAAGATTTTATCAACGTCGTGCCGAAGTTTGTTGAATTACGCAGGGGGGGCTTCTTTTGCGCGCACAATGCGGCTTTCGAGAATTCATTGCTCAATTCCTATTGCCCCGTGGTGCTGAAAGCGTACGGCGGCGGTGCTTCGGATTCGTCATCCTGGGGACCCTGGCTGGATACGTGCGTGCTTTATAAGAAGTATTTTAAGAAAGTGCTCCGAGGGAAAATCCACTCATCCAAACGGAAGATAACTGTTGACATCGGTGCTGCCGATACGGAAGGCGGGTCGGATAACGAAGACAATATACCGCAACTTTCTTTTCCCGACGATGCATCCTATATATACCGTTCCCAGGCGTTGCCGTCCGTCGGTCTGCAAACGCTCATCAACGGTTGCGGTTTGACGGAGGTTTTAAATAACCTCGGCGAACGTTTTTGTCCGCCCGATCGTCGGCATTGGCATGCCGCACTTTACGATGCGCTGGCGTGTGCGTTGTTGTTTTTGAACTTTATTCGTTCGGAAGCAGGTTGCGGGAAAACACTGCCGCAACTACTTCATGAAAGTGCTTCGAATGCGGTTTCGGAGGCGTTGCGACAACCGACGTTGTTCCACTGATTGCAAGTGCTTCAAAAGTCAGATCGACCTGTAATCCCGCGTTACTCAAACCGTTCCGTTTAACGTGCGTCGACCGAATAAACAAAGGCAGGTTGTGCTCGGCGAGTGCTTTCAAAAGCGGTCGAACCTGCGGGTAAAAGAAAAATGCGGTTACTTTCCCCGTGTGACAAACAACGCCGTCGCGGAGCGGGAAGGATTTTGGTTCGTGCGACCAAATGAGATCCTTTTGAAGGGTGTCTAAGAAAAAATCCTCAAACTGCGCCCGTGTATCGGCGAAGTTCGGGTAATCTTTCCACGGAAAAACACAATTTTGAAAGTGCTTTTCGGCTTTTGCGAGATTGTTGCGGACGGTCGGGAAGGTGCTCAGTTCCGATTGCAGGATGTGTTCGCGCGCTTTTAAACGGAACCAGCCGTATGTCAAAGTGGCGTTCAACAGGCACAGAGTGAGTAAAAAGTGGAGTTGTTTCGTCATTTTTTCTCTTCTTTCGGAACGGTAACGGAAATTTTTAACACAAACGCGTTCCGACGATCGTCGCCGGTGTGCCAATCGATCGGGATGTTGCGAACTTTTATTTCTTCCGAAAAAATCCGTTTCAATATCTCGTTAAAAGCTTCGCGCGATGTTTCGGTGCGTCCTTTTACGACTACAAACGTGCCGTTTTCGGACACTTCGGTCGACAGTTCGTCAATGCAACCGTCGACGTCGGTTTGTTCGAAGCGCTTCAAGAGATATAAAAACATCTTCGGAAACAAACAGCGGGAGCGATTTTCTTCCTCCAAGCGCTTCGCATCGGCGTTTAAGCATTCGCAACGCGAGCGTTGTTCCGAGAGAAGTTTGTATTGTATTTCTTTTTCGCGCATCGATTGGTTTTTTTGATAAAGTGCGACGGACACCATGCACGCAATCAATATATTTACTGCCGTCAACAGGCGGAAAAGAAACTTGGTTTGTTTCGAGAGAAAGCGGATTTTGACGGTTGAAAAATCGAAAACTTTAAGCGAATGCTTCGAATTTTGCAGTAAATCCAAGGCGCCGATGCAAACGGCTTGCGAGACGGCGGACAAAGACGAAACATCGCCCGATAATTCGGCAATTTTCGAAATCACGTTCGCATGCAATTCCTCGCACAGGGCGGTTGCCGATTCGGAATCGACATCGCCAATGACCGTGAGGCGTTTGCCGTGCGTTTCGATGCCGAGTGCTTCCGTCGAAAATACCGACCAATCGCGAAAACCTTTCGACGTTTTTCCCTGTTTGGAAGCGTAAAAATCGGCGTATCGAATTTTCTGTTCCGTGTAACCGAACAGACGTCGCAACGGCGGTTCGAGGAAGAGGGCGATGTGCGGCCAACGGTCGGTCGTTAAGGTATTGAAGTAACCCCAACAGGCGGCAACGGAGGAAATATAATGAACGTTTAAAGTGCCTTCGGTGATCGCTCGCAAGGCTTGTAAGCGTTTTTTGGCGATAAATTCCGCGTGGTAACGCTGTTCTTCGAGCGGTGCGAAGCGGCAGACGTATTTTTGAAATTGAAAGCGAAACTTTTTTGCCAATGCACGATGCAGACGTTGTTCGACGGAAAAGTCGATATCACCGTTGATCGGGACGGAGAGCGTTCCGACAAAGGCATCCGGGAGGATGAAAATAATTTCCTTCGGAGCATTTTTGACGATCGAATCCCATGATTTTTTAAATACTTTCGTCCATTGCTTTTCGGGGACAGCTTCCGTATAACGATGCGTTTCGGTGATATGCCAATGACCATCGCGCCGTTCCAAACGCGCGGTTTGCAGTTGAAACGCGTGCGCATCTATGAAAAGATATTCCTCCATGAAACAATTGTTTCCGAAACGCGACGACGCTATTGTCGAATGTTCGCAACGGAAGGTCAAGCGCGTGGGGACAAAGCGTTTGACAAAAGCATTGCGACGCGGCGGTCGTTACCGTTAATATAAGAGAAAACATGGGGAAAGATCGTGACAATTTGGAAGACGTTCGCGAGCGGTTGGAATCGGTTTTCGAACGCCTGCCGATTCGTTTTTCCAATCTCAATTTTCAAGACAAAGCATCGGAAGCGGGGCAATCGAACGGCGATGCGCCCGATGCCGAAGAGGAAGCCTTTATCAGGCAGGTCGAGGATTTTAATTTAAAGCCAAAAGACCTGCGCGATTACCTGGATCGCTACGTCGTAAAACAGTCGGAAGCAAAGAAGGTGCTTTCGGTGGCGATTTGCGACCATTACAACCATGTCCGCGAGTGCGTGCGTCACCCCGAGAAGCGCGAACGGTTGTATTTAAAGCAAAACGTGTTGGTGTTGGGACCTACCGGTGTCGGGAAAACGTACCTTATCCGCAACATTGCCCGACGCATCGGCGTACCGTTCGTGAAGGCGGACGCGACGAAATTTTCCGAGACCGGCTATGTCGGCGGCGACGCGGAAGATTTGGTGCGCGATTTGGTGAAATCCGCCGACGGGAACGTCAATCTGGCACAGTACGGCATCATTTACGTGGATGAGATCGATAAAATCGCTTCGACGGCGTCCGGCGGTAAGGATGTTTCGGGGCGCGGCGTGCAGGTCAATTTATTAAAATTGATGGAAGAAACCGACGTTAATTTGGTGACGCCGCACGACATGATCGGGCAGATGCGGGCGATCATGTCGATGCAGAGAGGGAAACGACAGAAAAATACCATCAATACGCGGCACATTTTGTTTATTTTCAGCGGTGCCTTCGATAAACTTTCGGATATTGTCAAACGACGGTTGGATCGCGGATTGATCGGGTTCGGTGCCGCTTCGGCGGACGATAAAAACGAAGCGACGGCGTACCTGCGTCACGTTCAGACGCAGGATTTTATTCAATTCGGCTTCGAACCGGAATTTATCGGTCGCATTCCCGTGCGCGTCGCCTGTGATCCGCTGGTAAAAGAAGATTTGGCGCGCATTTTGACCGATGCCGAATGTTCCATCCTGCAACAGGCGAGGGCGGATTTTAACGGTTACGGAATTGATATGACCGTTACGCGCGAAGCGATCGACGAAATTGCTGCCCGTGCCGAAGCGGAAAAAACGGGCGCGCGCGGATTGATGACGATTTTTGAACGTATTTTACGCAATTTTAAATTCGAACTGCCGTCTTCCGGCATTCGTTCGTTCGAAGTCAATACCGATACGGTTGCCGAGCCCGAGAAGACGTTGCAAAAATTGCTTTTGGAGCATCAATCGCTGACGAATGAACAACGTTTGGCGGATATTCATGCCTTTGAAGAAGCCTTTTTTAAAGGAAATAACATCCGTATTCAATTTTCGGAAGACGGCATCGACGAATTGATGAAGCGCAGTATCGTTGAAGACAAGCCGATTGCGAAGCTTTGCAGAACGCTTTTTAAAGATCTCGCCTACGGTTTGAAAATGATTGTGCAACATCGGGAATGTAACGAACCGTTCGTGTTGGATAAAACCTTTGTGGAAAATCCTGAGGTGGCACTTTCGGAACGGGTGAAGAAAAGCTTCCAAAACAATACGTGAGACCTGCGTGACAAGTTACAACCCCAGTTTCCACTTTTTGACCGCAAACGAAAAGAATGGGAGGAACTTTGGTCGTTTCTTTTTGTTTCGTTCCCGGGCTGATACCGCCCGCAGGTTAACTGGCTTTGGGTAAACCGTTCCGATTGTTGTTCTTTTTTATGCTCAAAAACATCAACTCGGAGCACTTGTTTCCCAAAAATCCCTCTGCCAGAAGTACCCGAGACATGAAGCGCGTTATTTGCGTTTTTCTTTTTACAACGGAGACTCACTTAATTTTTTAATTGTCTCGTACTTCAGGCCGTCTTTCAACTCCGGAAACAACAGATCGGAGAGCGCCTTAAAGAAAGAAGGCTTAAACAATTTTTGAAAATCCAACTGATACATTTTTGCGAATCCGCTTTCGGATGCCTCCGTCAAACATTCACCCATGAAATCATATTCCATAAACTTATTTGCCTCTATTTGTATGCAATTCAACGACCATGCTTTTTTTGGCATACGAAACATCACCGGCGTTTTGTCGATTATCTTTAAGAATTTTTCGGAGGCAGCTTCCGAGTTAAAACTGAGAAATCTCCGCATAGCGTATTCCAAAAATTCCGCGAAACGGGCTTGCTCTTTTCTGTGTTCGATAAAAATACACTGTTCTTCCTCCGACATCTCTACAAACCTTTCAGGAACGTAAAAACAAGTAACAAGTCGATGGGCGAAAAAATCAAACAACACTTTCACATCATCTTTAAACAATATGGATATCAGCCAACGTCTATCCGAACCGTAAAAATTTTCCATCAAATATGTTTCTACTTCTTTTCGGAGCCGATTGCATGTCTCAGAACTGAATATCCAACCCTCTTTCGGAGTCCCCGTCGGAACTGCTCCGCTTTCCTTTCTGTCGGACGTATTCGATCCCTGCCTGCGCATGTTTAAACAACTGCTTTCAGAATCGGTATCCGACGGTATCGAGCACAAATCTTCTTTTATTGCTTCCAGTTTAGAATGCAGATTTTCTATGAAATCCAACTCCTCCGACAATGCAAAACCTCCTTTTTTGTGCATAGTGAATTTAGTCCCGTGTTTTGCAAAGGCGTACAATCGATCGGCACTTTTTACCTTGTATTGAAAAAGCCGAAAATGCCGTCGGGCTTCGTCGACATTCTTTCCGCGCTTTGCAACGTTTTGAGCAAGGTTAAAGTGTACAAAAGCGTCAAAAACCGCCTTGCCGTACCACAATCCGGCATCCGACAACGGAACCTTCTTGCCGAAAAATTTAAACATTTGGTAAGTGTAATTCTCTTGTCCCTGTCTGAAATAGGGCAAAACTTCCGGAAGCAACAATTCGGCAATGCGATCGCAAAATGTCCTGTCAAATAAGGCTTCTCCGTCAAAACCGTAACCGCATATATCAAAAAATCGGGTATTTTTCTCAGGTAATCCCTTCCTTGACGGGAAGGCGAGAAGCGAAAAGTACCGCTCTTTCGCCAGCTTGTCAAAGATTTGCAGCATGTAACACCGTTTCATTTCGCAAGGCGGGCACCAGAGATGAAAGCCAAAAATCAAACCATCCTGTACAAACTTTCCCGGCATACGCTCCCTGAGGCTAAGTTTTTCAAATGATGCTCGCGTCGAAGTGACTTTGGATCCGTCAAAACAAGAGACGAGGTAAATCGGAAGAACATCTGTCAGAAAAGCGGAGAGACGATCACAATCACTCGGGAAATAACACTCTCTGTCGAAGAACGGCAGACAAACCTCATCGTACAGACGCGATAGATAACCCGATACTTCTTTCTTTATCTGTTGCCGAACGGCATCGCTGATGACGATTTCACCGCGTCCGACGCAAGATGGGGCGCAGAAAAACGCAACGACAAGAGAGAACTTTTTAAGGCACATAAGTTTATTCATGACAAAATATCGAACAAAAGTATTGAACTTCATTTTTTCGAATGCAAGCACTTTTTTAATTTTCGTCGATTAAAGTATGAAAATCTGTCTGTTGTCGGAATGTTATTCCGACAATGCGGTGAAAAATGGAAATGTCACCGTTCGCAGGCATATTCGGCATGGCTTTAATGTTTTTGTGCAACCGAAACATCTTTTTACCGTTCCCTTTTCCCCATCAAATCATCCGCATAGATTTGGTTCCAAATGTGGTTTCCGAGCGGATCGGTAATGTAATTTTCGCCTGTTTGCAGTTCGCTGCACAAAAGACGTACCTGCTTTTCGTTTTGCATCGGTTCAAAGTGACGACGTTGCGCCAATCGTACCAGCAACGGTTCAAAGCGATACCGCAGGGATATCATTTGACCGCCGTATTCCAGACTTGCCGCGATCTGTTCAATAAATAAATCGGCTTGTTCCGACGGTACCCACTGCGGGAGGGCTTCCAGTTGGAATTGCGTTTCGTTCAGCGCGCGCGCGATGCAAATTTTGCTGAATTTCAACCAATCGAGCGATTCCGAAAACAATGCCGCCCGTCGGTCTTCAAAGGAAAAGATATGCGGGAACAATAACGTTTGCAACGGTCCGATTTGCTCCTGTTTGAGAATTGAAACAATGTGGTCATACCACAACCGCAGTTGTGCACCTTTACAGTCGAGTACCAGCAAAGAAGAAGTATTGTTAAAAAACGCCCACCGATTTTGCCACAGTGCGAAAAAGGGAATGTCGAAGGCGTCGTGCGATGTTTTGATGTTTTTCGTATCCTCTGAAGTGCTTTCCGAAATGGCGTCGGCATTCGATGAGTGCGGTGATTCGATGTTGTGTATGTCTTCTTGCGAATTTAAAAGCTTTGTATCGTTAAACGCCTCCGAGGGGTAGGGAATATCGGGGTTTGGTGCGAAATCGCCTGCGGTTGAAAGTATTTTTGAGAAGCAGGAGACACTTTCTTGAACATCCGAAATACTTTGAGAATTCTCCGATAATTTTGCCAATTCAAATTCGCCTGTCGTGTTATTCTCGAAATCTTCGCTGCCCTTTCCGCCTTCCGTTTCTTCCGAACAAAGCACATCGATGTTTAATGCCGAAGCACCCGTGTCGGATGCCTGCGAAAAATTTCGTAAATCCTGCGAATTTTCGGTGCTTTCTTGAAAGTTTGCGGGCGGTTCGTTTGTGAAAGCTTCGTTCTTACAGATACAAAAGGAAGTATTTCCCGAAACGGGAAAAATATCTTTAATCGGCAACGGAGTGTCGCCAAAAGGTCTTTGACGAGCGCCCTTCAAGCATTCGCGCACCGCTTCGGAGATAAACGCGCACACTTTGGCGTCCTGCTTGAAACGTACTTCGCGTTTGGTCGGGTGGACGTTGATATCGACATCACTGCCCGGCATTTCCGGGAAAAGGAATGCCGACGGATATTGTTTGTCGGGCAAAAAACCGCGGTAGGCTTCCCGAAGCGCACGCATGAGGTTCGGATGCATAATCGGGCGTTGATTGAGGAAAAAGTACAACGTTTGCGCCGTCGCCTGCCCGAACCGCGGCGGTGAAATGACACCCGAAAGTTTCCAAGCACCCTGCGACACTTGAAGCGGCAACCATGGCATGGGTTCGCGTTTCGGCCAAAGCGCGTTGACGCGTTCCGACAGCGTTGCATTTTGAGGTGATGCGAAGACCAAACGACCGTCCTGTTTGAGCTCGAAGTGTACCTGCGGATATGCCAGGGCATACAAACGCGCGCAGTGAGTGATGTGCGCGCTTTCGGTGGCTTCCGATTTGAGAAATTTGCGGCGCACGGGGACGTTGTAAAAGAGACGTTCGACGGTGATGTCGGTTCCAACGGGACAGGCGCAGGGGACGCAAGTCATTGATGCGGTCGTTGAAATTTTAACTTCGCATCCCAAGTCATTTTCGGCGCGCCGCGTTCGAAGGGTCACCTCCGCAACGCTTGCGATTGACGGCAGGGCTTCACCGCGAAAACCGAACGACGTCAGTGTTTGCAGGTCGTCGATGCGCGTTAATTTTCCCGTTGCATGCCGTTTAAAGCAAAGTTGCGCATCGTCTTCGTCCATGCCGCAACCGTCGTCGCTGACGTGAATGAGCGGCAGACCGCCGTTGAAAAATTGAATATAAATATGCTTTGCACCCGCATCCAGACTGTTTTCCAACAGCTCCTTTACGACATTGGCGGGACGTTCGATAACTTCGCCGGCGGCAATCTGATTGGCGATTGCTTCCGACAGCATGCGAATGGACGGCACACAGCCAGAACAAGCGATTTGCCTTCAAAATGCAAACTTCATTCACTTAAAATGTGCTTGAAAAATTGAACACAAACCCGCGGGAAACGGATTTTATTGACCTGTGAAAAATTTTCCTTGAAAAATTTTCCGAACGGGAACAACCTTAGGAAAAGCGTTGTCGGTAACGCTTGGAAGCCTTATAATAAAGCAGGATGTACATCGAAAGAGTGTTGGTTGTGAACGACGAACCGGGAGTTCGGAAGTCGTTGGAGGAAATGGTTCGGCAACATCGCCGTTCGGTTTTGTCGGTCGAAACGCGGAAGGCCGCCGAAACGGCATTGAGCAAGGATGTTTTCGATTTGGTTTTTCTGAGCTCGCATCTTTCGGACGGCGAAGGAAAGGATGTTTTAAAGTATCTGAGCGACCTGCCCGCAGTGACGATCAAGCCGCTGGTGGTGATTGTCAGTGGATACAATTCCGTTCCGTCGGCGGTCGAAGCCATCAAAGCCGGGGCATTCGATTATATTTTGAAGCCTTTTTCATTGCAGGAAATCGAAGGTGTGCTGAAAAAGGCGGAAACGTACCGACAATTAAAGGATGTCAATCAATTCTTTTCGGTGCATAAGGATGCCGATACGGAATTGCTCGGCGAAAGCGACGCCATGCAACGCGTTCGGGAACTCATTCGAAAAGTGGCACCGACGGCGGCAACGGTGTTGATTACGGGCGAAAACGGAACGGGGAAAGAGGTGGTGGCACGCGAAATTTTCCGCCAAAGTCGTCTTATCGATAAACCGTTTTTGGCGGTCAACTGCGCCGCGATTGCCGAAAATCTGATGGAGAGTGAATTTTTCGGTCACGAAAAAGGTGCCTTCACCAACGCAACCGCGCGTCGACCCGGACGGTTCGAACTGGCGGACGGCGGTGTGTTGTTTTTGGATGAAATCGCCGAAATCTCACCGCATTTACAGCCGAAACTCTTGCGCGTGTTGCAGGAAAAGTCGTTTGAACGCGTCGGCGGAACGCGCACCGTTACGGTCAATGTGCGTTTGATTGCGGCAACCAACCGCGACTTGAAACGTCTGATGAAGGAAGGGAAGTTTCGCGAAGATTTATATTATCGCCTCAACGTTTTCCCGATCCATATTCCGCCGTTGCGGGAACGTAAAACAGATATTATGCCGATGGCGGAAATTTTCCTGGAGCGTTGCATGAAAAAGTATGATGCCAAACTGAAAGGTTTTTCGGACGACGCCAAACAGCTGTTGACGGCATATCGCTGGCCGGGCAACGTTCGGGAGTTGCAAAATACGATCGAACGCGCGGTGTTGCTCTCAAACGGCGCACCTTATATCACGCCGGCGGTTTTGAACATTTCGACGGTTTCGGACATGATACTTCGGGATGAAGATTTGAAGAAGCCCGAAGTTGTTTCGACCGTCAGTTTGGATTACGTCGAAAAACAGCATATTTTGCATATTTTGAAAATCACGCGCGGCAACTGTACGCGTGCGGCGAAGTTACTCAATATCACGACGCGCACGCTGTACAACAAGTTAAAAGCCTACAGTAAAACCGTCCGCGAATTTAAGCACATCAATATGGAAGAGTAAGGTGGCGTTGCCGACGGTGTTTTGCGGCAGTCGGGACATACCGTGATTTAACGCAAAACATTAAAAGATTTCCCGTTTTTTGTTGGAAAATGTAAGTCGTCGCTTCTCTTTACGATAAATTTCAAACTTGTCGCGAGTGAGCTTCGAAGGTATCCGTAAGGTATGGAAAGCCTTCCCGGATTTCGCGACTTTGAACCTTCGGCGTGTGCGCAACGCAACGCTTTATTTTACGGTTGGCGGACGGTGGCGCGGCGGTTCGGCTTTGAAGAATTTGACGGTCCGATTGCGGAACCGTTGGAGTTGTTCACACAAAAATCCGGCGAAGAAATCGTCAACCAGCTGTTTGCGTTTGAGGACAAAGGCGGGCGAAAGATGGCGTTGCGTCCAGAAATGACGCCGTCGTTGGTGCGCATTTTGGGGAAAAGTCTCGCAACCTTAAAGAAACCGACGAAGTTATTTAACATCACGGAGCAGTTCCGTTACGAACGCCCGCAAAAGGGTCGTCTGCGTTCTTTTTATCAATTTAATGCCGATATTGTCGGTGAACCGTCTCTATCGGCGGAGGCGGAACTGATTGCGCTCGCCGTGGAGAGTCTGCGTTACTTCGGGCTGACGGAGGAACACTTTTATGTGCGTTTGAGCGATCGTCAACTGTGGCAACTGTGGTTAAAGGCGTTCGGTATCACGGACGAGGTGCTTGTCGGCGGTATTTTGGGACTGTTGGACAAGTGGGAACGGCGTCCGAAGGAAGATATTGAAAAAGATTTGATAAAATTGTTGCCTTCTTGTGTTCAAACGCAGACCTTTTTTGAAGCGACGGAACAATTGCGGCACTGCAAAACCTTGGAGGCGATTGAAGCGTGTTTTTCGCAACAAACAACCGATGCGGAACTTTCGGAAGCGTTGCATCAACGTTTGTCCGAATTGGAAGCGTTACTGCACGACTTGGCGGTGTTGGAGTGTGAAAAGTTTGTTGCCGTCGATCTGACAATTGTGCGCGGGCTGGCGTATTACACGGGATTTGTGTTTGAACTGTTCGAAACAGGCAATCAAGGGCGGGCGTTGGCTGGCGGCGGACGGTATGATCAATTATTCGAAAAGTTAACGCATCACCCGATGCCGGCGGTCGGTTTTGCCGCGGGCGATGTAACACTGACGGATCTTTTAAATAAATATCACTTACTGTCGGATTATAAACGTACCGCGGATGTTTTTTGCGTTTTTGAGGAAACCGAACGTGATCGTGCGTTACGGTGCACGCAGATGCTTCGACGGGAAAATTTCTCCGTTCTTTATTCGTTCGGCGAGGCAAAAGTGCTTTCCAAACAGCTCAAAAAAGCCTACGTCGAACAGCCGCAGTATATTGTGATTTTTACGCAGGAATTAGCTTCGTGCGGGAAGGTGCAAGTGAAATGTTTGGCGGATGAAACAATGAGGGAAGTGGGATTAGAAGAAATGGCGGAGGTTCTTCGGAAAAAACGAAAGATTGAAGCATAAGTTATTCATTTCCGTCTTTTGTATTTTGATTATGGTGTGACCTTACAGGCGAAACGCCGGTATAAAGGTCAGTTTTTGTCTGTCGTCCCGATAAATACATCAAATGATTTTAATTTCCCGTATCTTCTCTAAGTGGAGGTGTTCGCCGTTTCCTATATTATAAAAGGCGCGACGGAGCATTTTATCCGTGAGAAAGACGGCGTTTCGTTTTTTAATCTCGAAAGAACCGAGACGGCAAACGATATTTGAGGTATTTCTTTACTTTGGATCAGACTGATTCGAGGTATGTGCTTCGCAGGATTTCCTTTTCCAGCATCGAAAAGGTCGCTTGGGATCGAACACATTAAAGGTTCGGAAGATGTTCCGTATTTTTATATTTTTATATTCCTCGAAGGGATTACGGAGAGATCCGCTTCGAGTGAGAATCCGATGTTCGTCCGTTGTCCGTCGTTCCGATAAATACATCGTGTGATTTTAATGTTTCGTGCCCTTCTTAAGCAGAGGCGGTCGACGTTCCCAAGTTTTTTAAAACATCCAGATTTTTTCGGTGTCCCACCAACAGCAGACAATCGCCGACCTTGAAAATATCGTTTGGGGATAAATTTTCAATGCGTTCGTCTTTGCGCTGAATGCCGACGATGTTGACGCCGTAACGCCGGCGAAGATCGGCGGAGGCGATTGTTTCGTTCAGCAACGGATGGAGGTCGGTCAAAATGAGTTGTTCAAAATCAAAGCCTTGATTGCGTTCCGAAGTCTGCTTTGCGGGAACGGCAACCCACTGCGTTGCTTTTGCCAACTGTTCCGTGTTGCCCAACAAAAGCAAAACATCACCCGGAAAAAACGTATAATCCGGCGGGACGCTGTTGATAAAAAAACCTTCGCGACCGACCGCCAAAAGGACGGTTTGCGTGTGTTGCCCCAGACCGCTTTCGGCGAGAGTGTTCCCGGCTAAATGCGAATGCGGCGGAACGGTCAACCGTCGAATTTCAACATTCCAGGGATGTTTGGCTTCGACCATTTTAATCATCGCCCGGCGACGTTTTTCGTTTTCGTTTTCCAATTCTTCCGAAAAGCTTTCGAGGAACATCAATTCAAAGTGGGAATTGAGCGTTCGCAGGTGCTTCCAGAAGCCGAAACCGATGATGACGCCGACGCATACCAGCAGCACCAGCGGCATGTAATTCGGCAAATACTTGGAGGAGGACGCCGTGAACAGCCACACGAATACCAACGTCGCGACGGCATTGATGATAAGTTGGAAGATTTTATACAGGGCGGCGTGTTGGTTGAGGCGCTCAAACAGTTTGGGCAAGGATTGTTTGCAAAGCGTCAGGATGATGAGGTTTAAATTGCCTACGACACAACTCATAAACGGCAATGCCAAACCGAGAGCGATCAGCAACATGGCGCGTTGAAGCCAAATGCCGTATTTCTCCGTCCCCGGGAGCGGATTTTGTTCAAGAAACGAACATAGCCCGTAGTTGCACCAGATGACGGCATTCACGAGTGAAAAGTGGACGGCGGCTTTTAATAACGGTTTGCGTACCAAAGTGAGCAATTTATTGCCGGAAAGTCGTGTTTGGATGGAAAGAAGAAGATTTTGATAGACACTCGCCCAGGTTTGCAGAACGTGCGGAATGCGTTGCGTACAGGTTGTCAACAAAGCGTCTTCGCGCGCACACAGGACATTCACGGCAATGATGCTGAACAGTGCGACACCGACGGTAATCGCCATCAGTTGCCCGTCGTCCAGTTGTAATGTGTGTGCCAGCGACGCGATGACAAAGCTGAATTCACCGATTTGAGATTTCGGGAGGGATGCGCGGAATGCGACGTTCGGCTTTTGTCCGCTGAGAAAAAAGCCGAGCCACGCACTGACAAACTGCCCGCCGACCACCAAAAAACTTAAAATCAGCACTAGCCATTTGTTTTCCCACAGCAATTTCGGATCGATGAGCATACCGATGGAGACAAAGAACACGGCGGTGAAAATATCGCGAATGGGTGCCACCATGCTTTCCAGATCGTGAATGACGCGTGTATTGGCGAAAATCGCGCCCGCCAAAAACGCACCGAGAGCGTTGGAATAGCCGCTCGAAAGTTCACTCAACAGCAAAATCAGTCCCGCGATACACACGTGCATGATTTCGGGATTGGCAACTTTTTTCAGCAGTTTGATAAAACGGCGCGCGAACAGACGCCCGAAAATCAGCATGCCCGTGATGAAAACGGTGATCCAGAAAACCAAATTCAGGCATTGGGAAAGGTTGAAGCCGCCTTGTTGCAGGTTGGATAAAATGACCAGCAAAACAACGGCAAAGATGTCCTCCAAAATCGCGACGCCCATCGTGAATTGTGCAAACGGTTGTTGCATGGCGTTCTGCTGTTTGATGATCGGAATGGCAACCATGGTGGAACTGATCGCAAAAATCGCGCCGAGGAAAATCCCGAGCACCGGCGACCAACCGATGACGTGCGCCACCGTCGTGCCGATGAAAAATGCCGTCAGTGCCTGAAAAAGCATTGCCAGCAACGAAGGAAACAGTGTTTGCTTCAATTTTTTCAGGTCAAATTCCAGACCGATGCAGAACATGAGGAAAATCACCCCCAACTCACTGATGCTCTTAACGGAAGATGCGTCGTGGATACTGAACTTTGCCGTAACATACGGTCCGACGATGAGACCCGACAGCAGGTAGCCCAAAATGCTCGGCCAACGCAAAATCGAGAATAGGATCGACACCGCGCCGGCAATGACGATGATGGTGGTTAAATCCTGGATGAGATAGCTTTCATGCATGGTGCAATGCGCCCTGCTTTCACTTGACGCAATTTTATTATACCATTACCCTTTTAAAAAGGGAACACAATGCCTTTTTATCACAAAGCGGCGTCGTTGGTCGGTAAAGTTTTTTCGGCGGTGTCGCATGACATCGGGATCGATCTCGGAACCGCCAATACGCTGGTGTTTGCGAAGGATAACGGCGTTGTGTTGAACGAGCCGAGCGTGGTGGCGATTTATAACAAATCACGCAAAGTGCGTGCGGTCGGTTTGGAGGCGAAAAAGATGTTGGGACGGACGCCGGGAAACATCACTGCCATTCGTCCCATGAAAGACGGCGTGATTGCCGATTTCGAAGTGACCGAGGCGATGTTGCGGTATTTTATCACAAAAGCCTGCCGCAACACGCGTTTTGTGCCGCCGCGCGTGGTAATAGCGGTGCCATCGGGCATTACGGAGGTGGAACGTCGGGCGGTGCGCGAATCCGCCATTCATGCCGGCGCACGCGAAGTTTTGCTTTTGCAGGAACCGATGGCGGCGGCGATTGGTGTCGGTCTGCCGATCGATGAACCGACGGCAAGCATGATTGTGGATATCGGCGGCGGAACGACGGAGGTGGCGATTATTTCGCTGTCGGGCATGGTTTTTACCAAAAGCCTGCGCGTCGGCGGCGACCAAATGGACGGTGCCATCGCCAATTTTTTAAAGAAAAATTACAATTTACTCATCGGTGAGCGCATGTCGGAAGATATTAAAATTGCGATCGGTTCCGCCATGCCGTTGGAAAACGAACTTTCCCTATCGGTCAAGGGTCGGGATACGATTTCAGGGTTGCCGCGAACGGTGATGATTTCCTCCACGGGTGTTCGGGAAGCGTTGAGCGAGGCGATCAACGGAATTGTCGAAGTGGTTCGGCAGGCGTTGGATCAGTGCCCGCCTCAGTTGGCGGCGGATTTGGTGGATCGGGGCATCGTTTTGGCGGGCGGCGGTGCCTTGGTGCGTCATTTGGATCGAAAAATCGGCAGTGAAACGCATTTACCCGTGATTGTTGCCGAGGATCCGTTGCGCGCGGTGGCAAATGGCACGGGTGCGGTGTTGCAAAATTTGTCGTTTTGGCTGAACGAAGAGTACTGATGTGTCCAAAAAACGGTTTTGGCGTCCGCTTTTACTTTACATTTTGGCGTTTCTTGTATTGTGGAACGTCATTTTACCGCTTGCATTTCGTAAAAAGTTTCGGGAAGCCTTCTTAACCGTTCAAGTCCCACTGTGGGAACTGTCGGCGGTGTTTTGGGCGGCGCAAAAACGGTTGGCGTTGCAAACGTTTTCGAAATCCGAATTGTTGCATCACGTTCGGGAATTGACGCGCGAAAACGAGGCTTTGAGGCGAAAACTGGCGGAAAATGCCGATAAAGCGGATCTGGCGGAGCGCATCTTAAGGCTGAACGCCATGGATGTCGGTGAACAGTTTCAATGTCTGCCGGCGCGTGTGATTTATCGTTCGACGGAAGCCCGGGTACAACGCTTATTGATTAACCGCGGTTCAAACGACGGCGTTCGGGAAGGGCAGGGGGTGGTTTGTACCAAGGGCGTTGTCGGTTGCATCGGAAAAGTGATGTCGAAAACCGCATTTGTGGAGTTGGTGACGAGCGCGAACTTTCGGCTGTTGGTGCGGTTGGAAGGTGAAGCGGAACCGTGTCTGTTACAGAGTAAAGCATTGAAAAACGGAAAATGTTCTTCGGGGAAGGCAACGCTGTCGCTTGCACCCGATACGGATGAAAAAAATTGCCCGCGCAGGGTCGAAGCCGTCGCCGTCGGGCACCAATTTCCGGAGCATTTTTACGTCGGAGAGTGCATAAAAGTAAAGCGAAAAGGCAATCAATCCGTCGGTACGGTTCGCTTCGGGCGTTATTTGGATCTTTTGGACGAAGTCGGGGTTTTAATTCCGTCGTTAAATTTATGAGAAGCTTCCGGCGATTGATAATTTTTTGGGCAATTTACCTTACGATTATCTTTATATCGCAAATGATCGGACAAATGTTTTCGATAAACATAAATCTTTACGGCTTATACTGTACGGCGGCGGTGTGCGGTTTGGAACGAAAGGAAGCGGTGACGGCAACGTTGTGTTTGGGGTTTGGGCTTGATGCGTTGCAATCGGATCGCCTGTTCGGTCTGTCGGCATTATTGTTGTCCGCTTTGTCTTTTGCCTGCCATAAGCGAAGTTGGCGGGTGGTGTTGGAGGCGCACGCGCGAATCCTCTCCGTTTGCGCACAAGGTCTCCTGCAAACCGCTCATTTGCTTTGTGTTTTTATCGTTACGCACACATCGGTGCGTTATTTGCAATTTTACCTCGGATCGTTTGTATGCTCCGCCGTCCTTACGGCAATTTTGACGCCGCCGTTGTTGCGTTTTCAAAAGAAGTACATCGTATAAAAGAACGGCATTGAGGAGAAACGCATATATCGAACTCCGAAGGCGTTCGTTGTCACATCACGGACGGTATTTAAGATGAGATCAATTCCTTCGTTATGCGCATGCGGAGACTTTGTTTTGCCGAATACCTCAAAGCACTTCCTGTAACAACAAGCTGTTTTTTCGGTTGTGTTCACTTTCCGGCAGAAAGTCACAATCCCGTACGCCAGTATATTCTTACGATTATCGCTCCGCACAACAGAGGCGCACGGAGCAATAACCGACCTTTTTTAAGCGAACAACGTTTTATTTATTCAGATCACGCTCAAGGGACAATTTCTCCAAATGCTTCAACAATTCCGGGTACAACAGATTGGCAATCGAAGATAAAAAACCCTTCTCAAATACTTTTGAAAATTGCAATCGATAACGCTCGTCCTCGTCGCTTTTTTTCATAAAGCAATCATCCGGATGTCGCAACAATGTAGCTCTTCGTACGATGAAATCCCTAAAATGAAGAGGAAAACCCGGGATGCGCGGAACCGATTTCCCTTGTTGTTCACTGCCGCATTCCCAGTAGGAATGCGTCCATTTTCCCTGATGATATTCCAAAAATCCGAAAGCTTTCCGCATCAGATACGACATATACTCCGGAAAATTTTCTTTCTTGAACGCTTCAGGACTCTTAATCTTTCCCTCCCTGCACAACCTCACAACGTCCTTCACAAGGAGCACGGTGAAAAAGCGGAACAAGGTGGCACGATCCTTTCTGAAAGCCGGCGGAAAATATTTTAATTTATTGGGATTACAAAACGCTTCCAGGGTGGAGAGGGGGCAGAGCATTGCTTCCATTGTTTTTTTGAAAAAAATTTCACCAAAAAAACGCTCCGCAATATATTTTTCCGTGATCTCTAAAATTTTCTCCTTTGTCTCGTTGCTTAACTCGATACCGCTTCCCGATTCTTGGGTCATAAGGCTTTGCCTTTCCGCCGCGTAAAAGAAAAACGAAAGTTCCGGGAGGATGATTTTATTTCCAAGAAAATATATCGGACGCATTACGAGATCGTTGCTTCCCTCCAAATGGTCGTGCTGTCGACCGTCCTGTTCGACGACAAAAAGTTTCATGTATTTCCGTTTCGGATCTTTAAACCACTGTTCGACATCCGCCCACAGCAGTTTCAAAACTTTTTCCGAAAAAGCTTTTTCGAACAACCAACCGACTTCCAAGTATCCCTTCGGGAAGACCAATTCATTACTTAATCCGCCGAGTCCCGGAAACGAAAAATTAAAAATCTCCAGACCGTAACACGGTTTTAGGAAACTGTTGATTTTTCCATGTTCCATTATTATCCTTTTTTCCGCTACTTCTTCCCAAGAACTACCAAGTCTCAGGAAGCCGATGGAACCGTTAAAAGCGTAAGTCAAAAAATCCGTAACAAATTTCCACCGTTCTTCCGGTTTGTATCTTAAAAACTTATTTCTTGCGAATTCCGAAAACCCGGACTTCCAATTGTACCGCCAGCCCCCGAATGCCAGATACTCGAGCAGATCTTCGGTAAGAACACGACAGAGCGTGTCCCGATCGTACTTTTCAAGATCCGGACGACACTGATAAAATGATGCGAATTCCAAGCGTTCCTCTTTCAGTTTTTTCCATAAATCTCCTATCTCCTGTCTTATTTTTACTTTTGTTTCGGGTTGGATTTTAATCTTCTCACCTTCTCCGCGACCCACACACGATACGGCGCAAACCGCCGTCATTACCGATAATTTTTTGAGATATTTTAACACATCCATGATATATTTACACTTCCTCCTGAAAATCAGAAATAAAATGTTGTGTCAACGGAAAATTTTCAAACCAGGCATCTCGTCCGTTTTTTGTTGTTTCCGATCCGGATTTATTAAAACCGGGAATTTCCCTTTTCGTACATAACGGCTTGTTTTTACATCCCTTTTTAACGCTTCCCCAACGCGCCCTTGCGGTCGGTCAAGCGGCGGCGTTTTATCAGGAAGATTGCTTAATCGGCGACAGAATTTATCGGGAGATTTTTTGAAAAGATACACGAAGACACTTTAATCTTCGTACAATTCTCACAAACGGCACAAATTGTGGTGCAACAGGCTTCGTACAATAATTTCACAGTTGTGTTTTTATGAGCTTCGAACCTTTCCCGGGACAGATTTCCAAGTACACCTTAAATTTGCGTTTAAATTATATAGGCTTCTCTTTTTTACGGAGCACATCACGGCATTTT